>OIDD01000850.1_pt1 | contig 14722 bp, 10 predicted proteins | sample 1606751 | NCBI WGS metagenome assembly OIDD01 (sample SAMEA3882544, study PRJEB24775) | human gut metagenome | biome: human-associated habitat; feature: intestine environment; material: feces | place: Netherlands | collected 2009/2010
CTACCCTAAATAAAACTCTTAAAAAATTTTAAAAACTATTATTTTTTCATTTTATGCATTTCAAACAACGCATTTACGGTATTTCTAACAAAAAAGGTTAGGGCAGCAACTAGTTGCTGCCCTATTTTAATTTAGTTGCTAGGTTGCTACCCCATCATCTTCAACATTATGGCTATATATCAAAATGACGTTTTAATTTTTTTTAATATAAAACAACGCATTTACGGTCCTAAAGAGGATTTTTAAAAACTTTAAAACGTTTTTCAAGAGCTTTCTTATAAAATTTAAATTGCCCGAATCGAAGCTATAAACACCGATTTCGAGCAATATTTTTTGACATGTAAACATATTTAATTTAATGCTTTTTCAATTCTTTACACCAATTAACCCACGTATTTACGCCAATTTGGGGCGTTTGTTCCGCAAATTTTATATTTTTCACGCCTTTTTCAATATTTACATTTTACACGTCAAATTACAGCGTCGGTGGTGTAGGTGTCAATAAGCTGCTCGCCCTTATAAATGCCATAAGTGGCTCCGGCGAGAGAAGCGTCGCCCTGTGCTGTGCCTGTTTCTTTGTCGCTCTTGGTGACGGTGACATTCCACTTTTTCAGAATGTTTACAAAGCTCTTGTTTGTGACCTTGTTCCACTCAACCGCCGCCGTTTGATTATCGGGAACGACATAGCGGATTGCGGTGTCAATTTCTTCCAGCGTATAGCCTGTACCGATCAGTACATCACGGAAATATGCCTTGCCCGAACTGTCGGTCACGGCGTATTCGTCCACCGCAAGCCCCGAAAGAGAGGTGCCGGACAAGTGAAATTTCACACCCTCGTTTAGTCCGTCCTCCGAGGTTTTGGTGACGGTGAGATCTCCGCGCTTCAGAACATTGCTGAAATTCACGGTAGCAACCTGACCGCTGACAACGGTAACACGGCGAACCTCTTGTGGCTCGTATTTGTCGTAGTTCTGTTCAGTTACGGTGTAAACGCCGGGGGTGAGATTGTCAATCTGAATCGTGCCGCCTGCACCTGTCTGAACGGTTTTATTCACACCGTTTCCTGTAATGGTAAAGGAAATACCCTCAACCTTGCCGTCCTCGGAAGTTTTAACGATTTTCGCTGAACCGTAGGAAACCTTGATATTCAGATAGCCTTTTACGGGGTCATTGACCGACTGCGCATAGGTGACAATATCTTGCAGCTTTCCGTTCGGGCCATAAATGCCATCCGTCCAAGTGATAACCCCGCGCCTTTGCGAATTTTTCTTTTCGGCTGTAATGGTAACGGTATCGCTCGGTGCTGTATCAGCGGTAATCGTCAGCCTGTTTCCGTTTACAGAAAAACGGATTCCCGAAACGCCTGCGGAAAACGAGTAGTTAGCAAGAACATTGTTCGTATCGGTGAGTGTGGCGGTGTACTTTTCGCCGTCCCATTCAAGCTCAATGCTTTTTGCCTTGCCAGTGGATTTTGCAAAGAAGCTCGGCACTTTGGAATGGGTCTGCACGCTGGCGGCGATAGAATTGTAGTAGCTCATAATCCTGCTATACAGCGGGTGACCTGTGCTGATCTGATCGCAGATTGCGTCCTTGCCGCCTGTACCGACTTTGTTAAAATCGGCGTCACGCTCGCCAACGACGGTTTCCCAAACTAAAAGCTGTGTGGCAACAGCGTGAGCCAGCTTGTCGCCGCCCTCATTCTGTGAACGCCAAAAGGTCGAAATCGTACCCGTATAGCCGTACTGAAAGATACGGCCGATAAACAGCTTAATATCATCGGGCGAAATAGTGTGATTATAGGACGAGGGGTAATTGTCCCAAAAGTTCTCGCCCTTTTTCGTGAAGCGGTCGCCCGATTCCTGCGGAACGCCGGGTTCAATGCAGTAACAGATATTGCCGTCATACGAACCCATAGCGCGGACGGTGGTATAGCGGGAACTGCCGGACGACCAGCCGTTCATAAAATTAAAGCTGCCGTGTCCCCATTCGCCGCCGTAATTGGCGTCCCCGTCACGGGGAAAGGAAACAAGGCAAACCTCGTCGGTTTCTTCTGCGGCATAAGCGGTCGTCCCAACCCCAAACAGGGTGGTAACGCACATCAGCGCCGCCAGAAACAGCGACATACACTTTTTGATTTTCTGCGTTTTCATTTGAAATCCTCCTTGAAATGAAAAAACGCACCGTGTTTTTACACAGTGCGCTCATAGTGAAATATTCGGTTTTGATTTTGTTTAGGCGTAGCCGATATACAAATCGTAACTCCCGTCGGAGCGTGCCTGCGCCCATATCCAGACATCGGTAATATCTTCGTCACGGCTGTACCGATCCAGCCTGCCCGCAATATCCCGTTCAAGACAAGTGCTGTATGCTCCCGCTGTAATGGGATTGTCCCAACAGTCAACCGCTGAACTTTCAAGCCGTAACCCAACACTCACAGCGTAGGTTTTGGCATAGTCGATCCAAGTCTGAATATTAAATTCGGGAACGGCAGGTTCTTCGGATGCCGATATGGTTTCCTGCGGCTGCTCGACCTTTGGCGTTTCTTCCGCAGGGGCGGCGTAGGCTGCTGTGTCGGTGCAGGCTTTGATTCAGGTGTAGATTCAACGGCTTTCGGCGTATTGTTTGGAACGGCCGTCTGCGGCGGTTGCGTCCCCGGCGCAGGGTTTTGTTCTGTGGCAGGCTGTGAATTTTCGGCCTGTGCCGATTCTGTTTCTGCCTTAACCGTACTGTCGGCGGAACTTTGTTTACTCTCCGAAACAGAAGCGGACGAACAATCTTCCGGCTCTGTATGCTCGTAAGTCTCACTTGCCACCGTTTCAATGCACGAACTGTCCTGTATCGTCTGCGGGTGATCCGTATTCGCACAACCCGACAAAGAAACTATCAATGCTACAATAACAGCGATTATCCTTGCTTTTTTCATATCGCAAACCTCCTTTGCAGCTTCATTGTACGAATTTTTGCGGATTTCTGCAAAGGTACGAAAATCGCTGCCCTGTAATATCTCTTTTTTCGGGTAGTACAGGTAGTTTTTGAGGGGGAGAGGTGTGGAGAGGGGGAACAAGCGAACACCGCCGCACCTTGCCTTATTTTAGGGTATAGTTATCCCTTGTTAGGATAATTCTATCTTTCCATGCCTTTTTGCCGTTCACGCTTTCGGTATAGCTCCAAAGCCTTAATAATGGTATCTTCAATCTTCTGTGCGGGCGTCCCCGGCGCAAAATACTTGCTGATACGCTCTTTCGGCATTTTGAACTGCTCTTTCTGATTCGGCTTATCCTCCTGCATAATGGAAAGAATCACCTCGTCGGTCAGCTTGCCGTCCTTGCTAAACTCTTTCATTTTGATAGCCTGTGCCAAAGCATAGCCCGTAGCTAACGTATCGGAACCACCGAGTTTGCGGTCGGACAGAAGATAAGCATCGTCAGCGCCCATTGCGAGGCCTTCACGAAGAACGTCTTTTGCCTGATCAGGACCCATCGAGAGAAGTGTGATTTTTACGTCTTTGTCAGCATCTTTCAATGCGAGAGCTGCTTCCAAAGCGTTCTGGTCGAAGGGGTTAAAAATGTTAGGAACACCAGCGCGGATGACCGTATGTTTTACGGGGTCAATCTTAACTTCTGCAGTGTCCGGAACCTGTTTGACACATACCAATATTTCCATTTACGTTTGCCTCCTAAAATCTTTTTTTATGTAACGGGCCCAGCAAAGGGCCAGGCCCGAGCATAAACTTCAATTATCTTAACAGAGCACCGCCTGTAACCATGAGCTGAACTTCATTCGTGCCTTCGTAGATCTGAGTGATCTTAGCATCGCGCATGTGACGAGCAACCGGATATTCTTCGCTGTAGCCATAGCCGCCGAAGATCTGGACAGCTTCGGTCGTTACGCGCATAGCGACGTCGGAAGCAACGCGTTTTGCGATAGCAGCGTCAACGGTGAAGGGTTTGCCTTCCTGTTTCTTGCAAGCAGCTTTGTAAACGAGGTTACGAGCAGCTTCGATCTGCATCTTCATGTCAGCCAGTTTGAAGGAAATGGACTGGAATTTGCAGAGCGGTTTGCCGAACTGTACACGCTGTTTGGAGTATTCAACAGCATCTGCCAAAGCAGCTTCTGCAATGCCGAGAGCCTGAGCAGCAACGCCGATACGGCCGCCGTCCAAGGTCATCATAGCAATCTTGAAGCCTTTGCCTTCTTCGCCGAGCATGTTTTCAGCCGGAACTTTGACGTCCTGGAATACGAGTTCCATGGTCTGCGAAGTATGGATGCCCATCTTGTCTTCTTTCTTGCCGTAAGTGAAGCCCGGAGTTCCGTCTTCGAGGATGAAGGCTGTAATGCCGTGGTTGCCTTTGCTCTTATCGGTCATAGCGAAGACGATGTAGATGTCAGCAGCGCCGCCGTTGGTGATGAAGATTTTGGAGCCGTTCAACGTGTAAGTGCCGTCATCGTTCTTAGTAGCAATGGTCTGCTGGCCGGAAGCATCAGTACCTGCGTTCGGTTCGGTCAAGCCGAAAGCGCCGAGTTTAGTGCCTTCAACCAAAGGAACGAGGAATTTTTCTTTCTGAGCTTCTGTACCGAACTGCCAAATCGGGTTAGCGCAAAGGGAAACCGTTGCCGACAAGGTGATAGCAACACCAGCGTCGTATTTAGCCAATTCTTCAACAGCGAGGATGTAGCTCAAAACGTCGCCGCCGTCATCGCCGGAACCGCCGTATTTTTCTTCGAAGTAAGCGCCGGTAATACCGAGGCTGAGCAATTCGTCGATGAGTTCTTTGTCATAAATACCTTTGTGGTCGCGTTCCGTAACGGTCGGTGCTAATTTCTTTTCGCCGAAATCATGAGCGAGTTTTAAGAAGTCCTGTTGAATATCTGTTAAGTTAAAATCCATGATGTTTCCACTCTCCTTAGTGTATAGTTAGTTTAGTAAAGCCATAAGATAAAAACCTGAACACTGAGGCGATACATTTCCAGGCAGGAAATCCTGTTTGGATATATATTCACACCGCCTCACTGCTTACAAGTGCATTGTACAACTTTTCACATGTTAAATCAATAGCAAAAAGCCTATAAACCACAATATCACTATTCCATTTTCTCATCCTAAAACTTTAACAAGACTTTTTTGTACTAATAGAGGTAAAAAGATTAAAATCTTCTTGACACGGTACGCCTTGTTTTTCCAATATACGTCATTGTACGTATACCTAACTATACTGGTTACAAATATTAAGGAAAGCTTACTGTTGTATTATAGCACGGATACCCCGGAAGTTGTCAAGGATATGTGCTGTAATTCCCCAAATTTTATAATTTTCATACGTATAAATCTTTACGTTATAAGTACGGCGCGGTTTCCAGCCCTTCTGGGATGACAGGGCCAGACCTTTCGGAAAGCCCGGTGCCGGCCGGGTGGCCAGTTCGATGCGGCCGATTTCCGGGTCATGCTCGTCGAACCAGGCTAAGGGAACGGTAAAAGTATGGTCCACTTCCCCCTGGCTGAGGACAAACCGGTCCGTATCCATATAAGCGGCAAAGGGCCATACCGTGACGCCTACAGGCGATTCCATGTAATCCAAAGGGCCCCAGACGTGGATATGAGACGGATCGACGCCGAGTTCTTCATTCGTTTCCCTGAGGGCCGCTGCCAGGGCGCTGTCGTCGCCATCGTCGATACGGCCGCCGGGGAAACAGACGTCGCCAGGCTGCCAGCCCAGCTTGCTGCTGCGCACTTCGAACACGACCTGTTCTTGCCCGTCTTTATAAATAATCGGTACTAAGACGGCACAAGCCCGCGTATTCATGCAGGTATTCTGACGGACAACGCGGTCCGGCCAGGGCTTAAAAGCGTTCATAGACGACTCCCTTCTAATAAAAAGACTAAGTTCAAAGAAGTACAAAGTAAAAGAGGCTGTCTTCACGCGACAGCCTCTTTTGAATTTTAACTATTTTATGACGATGTTGATGATTTTCTTCGGTACGACGATGAATTTAACCACTTTCTTATCGCCAATAAATTCCTTGATATGCGGTAAGGCCAGGACTTGTTCCTGCAAAGCGTCCTTATCGATATCGACGGCGACGGTCAGGCGGTCGCGGACCTTGCCATTGATCTGGACAGGCAGTTCGATTTCGTCGACGACGAGAGCCGATTTGTCGACTTCCGGCCAATCCTGGGCATGGACGCTGCCTTCAAAACCGCAGAGCTGCCAGAGTTCTTCCGTAATATGCGGCGTGAACGGTGCCAGGAGCTTGAGCAGGTTCTTGTTGGCTTCCAGGGCAACGGCCTTATGGATGGTCTTGTTAGCGCCGACATAGGCATGCATGGCATTGACGTATTCCATGATCGAGCTGACAGCCGTGTTGAGGCCGTAGTTGCCATCGGTACCGCGGATATCTTCGGTGACCTTGGCCAGGGCCTTAAATTCCTGGAAACGCAGTTCTTTTTCAGCTTCTGTGTAATCCGTCCCATCCTGACCGGCTTTAGCCAGATCCTGGAACTGGTGGACAATGCGCCATACGCGATTCAGGAAGCGGTACGAACCTTCGACGCCCTGGTCGGACCAAGCCAGGTCGCGTTCAGGCGGAGCGGCGAAGAGGATGAACAGGCGGGCCGTGTCGGCACCGTATTTAGCGATGATTTCTTCCGGCGAGACAATGTTGCCTTTGGATTTACTCATCTTGCTGCCGTCGAGGAGGACCATGCCCTGTGTCAGGAGGCGTTCAAAAGGTTCGACGTTGTCAACGAGGCCGGCATCATAGAAGACTTTCATGAAGAAACGGGAATACATGAGATGCAGGATAGCGTGTTCGATGCCGCCGATATACTGGTCGACGTTCATCCAGTGGTTGGCTTTCTCAGGATCCCAGGCTTTTTCATCATTGCGGGCATCGGTGTAGCGGAGATAGTACCACGACGAGCAGACAAAGGTATCGATGGTATCCGTTTCACGCGTAGCCGGGCCGCCGCACTTCGGGCACGTGCAGTGGACGAAGTGTTCACTCGTAGCCAGCGGCGATACGGCACCGGCTGTGAATTTGACGTCTTCCGGCAGCTTGACCGGCAGCTGGTCTTCCGGTACGAGCTGTTCGCCGCATTTCGGGCAGTAGATGATAGGGATCGGAGCGCCCCAATAGCGCTGACGGGAAATGAGCCAGTCGCGCAGACGATAGTTGACGCGGCGTTTTCCTAAGCCCTTTTCTTCCATGTAGTCGATGATGGCTTTCATGGCCTTATGCATTTCCATACCCGTGAAAGGACCGGCATTGACCAGGACGCCGTCTTTGTCTTCATAGGCATGGTCCATTTCTTCCAGCTTCAGTTCGTGGTCTTTCGGCTGCAAGGTAATGATTTTAGGGATGTTGTATTTCGTAGCGAACATCCAGTCACGCTGGTCACCGGTCGGTACGCCCATGACGGCGCCAGTCCCATAATCGTAGAGGACGTAGTTGGTGATCCAGATCTGGACACTCTTGCCCGTGAGCGGATGGACGCAGTCGATGCCGGTATACATGCCGACTTTTTCCGATTCTGTGCTCGTCCGTTCGATATCGCTGGTATTGCGTACTTTTTCGCAGAAAGCTTCCAGTTCGGCCTTCTTGGGATTGTTTTCCAAAAGCTTGTGGACCAAGGGATGTTCCGGCGGCAGGACGACGAAAGTGACCCCATAAATCGTGTCCGGACGCGTCGTGTAGACGGCGACTTTTTCCTTCAGACTGGGGATATCGAAACTAAATTCCAAGCCTTCACTGCGGCCGATCCAGTTCTTCTGCATGGTCTTGACGCGTTCCGGCCACCCCGGCAGGAGCTTCAAGTCTTCCAGCAGGCGGTCGGCATAATCGGTGATCTTGAAGAACCACTGTTTCAGGTCCTTTTTGACGACCGGCGTGTCGCAGCGCCAGCATTTACCTTCGATGACCTGTTCGTTGGCCAGGACGGTGTTGCATTTTTCGCACCAGTTAACTTTCGCTTCTTTGCGGTAAGCCAGGCCCCGCTTGTAGAGCAGTTCAAAAATCCACTGCGTCCATTTATAGTATTTTTCATGGCACGTAGCGACTTCGCGGTCCCAGTCATAAGACAGGCCCAGCGCCTTCTGCTGGCGCGTCATGTTGGCGATGTTGCTGTATGTCCATTCTGCGGGCGGGATATTGTGCTTGATAGCTGCGTTTTCTGCAGGCATACCGAAAGCATCATAGCCCATAGGATGCAAGACGTTATAACCGTTCATGCGGCGATAACGGGCAATGACGTCACCAATCGTGTAATTGCGGACATGTCCCATGTGCAGATTCCCCGACGGATACGGGAACATTTCCAATACGTAATACGGCGGCTTGCCGTTGTCTTCGCTGCAGCAGTCGCATTTACTTTCTTCCCATACGTGCTGCCATTTCTTTTCTATTTCCTGTGGAATATACTTTTCCAATTGTGAGAGCCTCCTATCCTGCCCCAGTCAAAATACAGACAGTCTGTATTACAGCGTCTTGAGTATTATTATAGTGGCAGGGCGGCGTCAAGTCAATTCATGTTTTGCAAAACGCTGCCAAAAATGTAACGGTTCAAAGCCCTTGCGCCAGAAAGCGGCACCGCCCAAGCCATATGCCTGGACCAGTCCGGCCTTGGCTTTCAAAGATTTTTCATCTTCGAACCAAATCTTGACGGTCCCCGTCGTCAGGGGTAGTTCCAGGTAATAGAGCTGCAGATCGTCATTCCAGACGACATAATCTTTATAAGCCTTGAGGATATCTTCGCTGTCGGCCATGGTCAGGGTGCGGACAAAGAGCTTGCTCTTGCCGCTTCCCTTATGGGCCGAAGACGTCGATGGTGTCGTCGTCAGCTTTTTGGGCGCCGTCTTGATATGGCGCGGCAGGACGCGGCGCTTATACGTTTCCCCGTCAAGTTCGACCGGCATGATGACCGGCTGTTTGACCCGGCGGGCATTTTCCTGTTCTGCCGTCACGACCTGGACCAACATCGGCAAAGCGGGCGTTTCGGCTGCTTCGGTCTTTGCCTCGCCGTATTTCACACCTTTCATCGGCGGTGCGCCGACGACAGCCGGCCAGTCGCGGATATCTTTCGGTAAGTCGCGGCCATCGCTGGATTCATACCACAAGCGCATGTACAGGGGCATGCCCAGGAGGACTTTCGAAGGCGGTACGAGATCGATCGTATTCTGCACAGCCCGTTCGACCCAGGGATAGGAAGCGACAGGACCGGCTTTGGCGCTGCTCCGGCCGAACTGGTCATAGGCCATGACCATGAGGTAGTCGAGATGCGGGGCCAGGGCCGCCCGGTCATAGACGAGGGACCAGTTGGGACTGTCCGAAAGAGGCGTGACATCCATGGAAAGCTTGATGCCGTAGGCATGGCAGGCCTGGGAAATCTTGGCTACAAAAGCCGTCAAAGCGTCTTTATCGCTGTAATTGATGTTTTCAAAATCGATGTTATATCCTTTGAAATCATATAATAAAGCGTAGCCGACGAGCTGGCGGACCATGGTATCCTGGAGGCGGCTGTTGCTCAGGATCTGATGGGTCAGTTTGGGGTTGAAATTATTGTCGAGCAAAGGCCACATGGCGTATCCCTTGCTGGTATACGTCGAAGCCAGCATATCGAAGTCGGGATTGCGCAGTTCGATGCCGCTTTCAGTCAGGCGGAAAGCGCAGGGAGACATGACAGGCTGGTGTGTCTGTAAGGACGGCAGGTTGGCGTCTTCCTTCATGACAGGGTCCCAGAAGAGGACCGTCCCCATCTTCCCTTCTTTCACTGCTGCCGGGGCCGCATCCTGCACCTCGCGGAGTTCCGGTACCGTATGGACGGGCTGGGACGGCGGCAGGAGTTCGTTCTTTTCTGTCGTCCCGTTGCCCAGGACATAGCTGATGCCCAGTGGACGGCGGACATGGCGGATATTGATGGTCCGGCCGCCGCTGACAGCCCGTCCCGGCAAGGTCAGCTGTACATTTTCATTCTGCCAGGCCGTTGAACCGTTCCGGGCCTTCGGCAGGCGGAACCAGTACGTCCCCTTGGCGTGGTCGGCTTCGCGGATGCCGTATTGTTCCAGCGCTTTATCCGAGACGAGCCAGCGGCCCTGGTCTTCGACGATTTCTAAATCTTTGATGGCTTCATTGGGAATCGGATTGGACACGACAGGCACACTGAAAGCCGGGTCCGAGGCCTTGGCACTGTCGGTGACTGGGCCATTGGCCAAGGAAACAGCGCTCAGGGACAGACAGATCAAGGCGGCCAGGCAGGACGTCCGCATAACATGGTTGTATTTCATCGTCATTTGCTCCTCATGAGGATTGGAAAAAACTCTTCAATCCTGTATAATTCTATGGTAACCGTGAACCTATTCAGGTTTTGTTCACATTGTTTCATTATACCACAACAAAGGGGTGTTTTATATTGCATCAATATCTATTTTTTATCGGTTCTTTCCCGATCCGGGCTTACGGGCTGTTGTTCATGCTGGGCATCGTCTCTGCCGGTATCACGGCTTACTATATCATGAAGCACGACGGCCGGGGCTGGCACGTCCACATCTTTGATTTCACCATGTACTGCGGCCTGTCAGGCATCGTCGGCGGCCGGCTGTGGGACGTCTTCTTCTTCGACTGGCCGTACTACCACAACCACCTGGCAGAAATCCCCTACGTCTGGCAGGGCGGCATGGCCATCCAGGGCGGCCTGCTCTTCGGCGCCGTCGCCGGCATCGTGTATACCAAATACCATCACATCGACACCTGGGCCTTTGCCGACCTCCTGGCACCGGCTATCATCCTGGGCCAGTCCATCGGCCGCATGGCCAATCTCATGAACGGCGACGCCTTCGGCCATCCTACAGGCGGTGACTTCGGCATCGTCTATCCCGACACGACGCTGGCTTATCACACCTACGGCAGTCAGCCCTTGTGGCCGGCCGAAGTCTGGGAAGGACAAATAGACGTCCTGGTCTTCGTCGCCCTGCTCCTCTACAGCTGCTTTCCTCACAAGAAGGGGCAAGTATTCTGCCTGTACGTCATGCTCTACGCCGTCGAACGGTTCTTCCTGGAATTTCTCCGCGGCGACTACGTCAATTTGACCCTGGGCCTAAAATCAGCCCAGATGACCAGCGCCATCGCCTTTGTCATCGCTCTGGTCATTTTCATCGTTCTACAGTTCAAAGGGAATGTGGATGAAAAAATCAGTGGCTAGTGGTTCGTGGCTAGTGGCCTGTTGGCTGCATCGTAGGGGCCGTCCTGAAAGGCGGCCCGCCTGAATCTCTGTACACGCAAAAGAGGCTGTTGCATTAAGCAAAAACATGTGCTTAATGCAACAGCCTCTTTTGATTTACGGGATTCCCACAAACGGGACGCTGGCGAGTATCTCCTACTTTTCTTCCCGTTCCAGGGCATCTTTCAGGGTATGCCATGCCAGAACGGCGCATTTTACGCGGGCCGGCATGTTGGAGATGTTCTTCAGAGCGATGGCATCTTCCAGTTCTTCCAACTTGTCATCATCTGTGACTTCCCGTTTGATCATATCCAGGAAGAGGTCGACCAGGCGCAGGGCTTCTTTGACGGTCTTGCCCTTGATGAGGTCGATCATGATGTCCGCCGAAGCCTGGCTGATGGCACAGCCGTGGCCGGTATAGGCGGCGTCTTTGATGACGCCGTCCTGGATGTCGGCCTGGAGGGTGATGTCATCACCACAGCTGGGATTATGGCCGTGTTCGCTGAGGTTGGCATCTTCCAGGGGATGTTTGTTTTCCTGACACTGATTGTGTTCCAAGATGATGTCGGAATACAATTCGTTCATATTTTCCATGACTCTCTATCTCCTTAGTCTTTAAAACCCATCTGCTTGCGGACGAGGGGCAGTTTTTCCAGGAAGTAATCGACTTCTTCCAGGGTATTGTAGATATAGAAGCTGGCACGGTTGGAAGCTTCTACGCCCAAATGAGCACCTAAAGGCTGAGCGCAGTGGTGGCCTGAACGGATGGCGATGCCGAAGCTGTCCAGGATGGTCGCTGCGTCATGAGGATGGACGCCGTCGATGGTGAAGGTGATGACGCCAGTCTTTTCAGCCGGATCCGTGCTGCCGATGATGTGGATATGGGGAATCCTCTTCATCCCTTCCAGGCAGTGGCGGGTCAGTTCTTCTTCATGGGCTTCGATATTGTCCATGCCCAAATCTTCCAGATAGTCGATAGCAGCGTGCAGGGCAACGGCGCCTTCGACGTTCTGGGAACCTGCTTCAAATTTAAAGGGCAGTTCGTTGAACGTCGTCGACTGTTCTTTGACGTATTCAATCATATCGCCGCCGAGGAGGAACGGTTCCATGCCTTCCAAAATGGCTTTCTTGCCGTAGAGGACGCCAGTGCTGGCAGAGCCGCACATCTTGTGGCCGGAGAAAGCGAAGAAGTCACAGTCCATATCCTGGACGTCGGTCTTCATATGCGGCGTCGACTGCGCGCCGTCGACGATGGCAATGGCACCGACAGCATGGGCTTTGGCGACGATTTCCTTGACCGGGCGTTTCATGCCGAAGACGTTGCTGACGGCGGCAAAGGCGACGATTTTCGTCTTGTCGTCGATCTTGGCCAGGTCTTCTTCGGTGAAGTGGCCTTCTTCGTCGAGGTACATGTAATCGAGTTCAGCCCCGGTCTTCTGGCAGACGCGCTGCCACGTGACCAGGTCGGAATGATGTTCCGAAATGGGAATGACGATCTTATCGCCCTTCTTCAGGCGCGGTTCTGCATAGCTGCGGGCTACGAGGTTCAGCGCTTCTGTCGTATTGCGGACGAAGATGACTTCTTCCGTCGAAGCGGCATTGATGAATTTACGGACTGCTTCGCGGGCTTCGTCGTACAATCCACCGGCTTCGATGCTGAGGACGTGGGCGCCGCGATGGGGATTGCCGTTGTGGTGTTCCAGGAGGTCTACGATGGCGTGGATGACCTGGTACGGTTTCTGCGTCGTCGCAGCATTATCAAAGTAAACGATCTGATGTCCATTATGGACTTTAGTCAAGATGGGGAAATCTTTGCGTACATTTAGCATGACAATCACCTTTCTTGCGGCAGAACTGCATCTTTTCACGGACAGCCTGGAGCGCTCTATTTTCTAAATCTTTATCGCCCAAAGCATCGATGACCGGGCGGATGTTCGATTCGACGATGATCAGCTGGGCACCGCTTTCGTTGAAGCCGCGGCTCATGAGGTAGAAGAGCTTGTCTTTATCGATCTGGCCGGCACTGGAAGCGTGATTCCCGACGACGTCATCTTCTTTGCAGAGGAGGAGCGGTACGGAAATGGAATGGACCTTCGGGCTGAGCAGGATGCACGTATCCGATTCGGAGCCGACAGCCTTCTTGCCGCCGCGGAGGAAGTCGATGGTACCGCGGAAGAATTTCTTCGACGTGTCGAGGAGAGCGCCTGTCGTCAGGATATCCGTATTGGTCTTGACGCCCTGTGTCGGAACCCAGTAAGAGAAGTCGACGATCTGGTCGTCATGGCCGAGGTACATGGCCTGGCTGTTGAAATTACTTTCATCCTGCATGAGGTCTGTCTTATAGTAGACAATGGCTGCTTTGCCGCCCAATTCGGCACTGACGTAGTCGATGGTGCTTTCTTTGCCGGCATCGCCATAGCGGTGTTCGACGTGGCGGACGTGTTCGCCGTTGAGCTGGACCTTGCTGATTTTGACGTGAGCGCCTTCGCCGGTCTTGACGAAGGTCAGGAAATTGACGGAACCGTCTTCGGCATCGCCGTCAAATTCCAGATAAACAGTCAAGTCGCTGTGGGCAGCCGCTTCGATTTTGAGCTGTGCCGTGAGCTGAGGCATATCGGCGCTGAGGCTGTATTTGAGATGGACCGACCCTTTCTGGTTTTCGCCGACGCTGACGGCGCAGCCGGAATTGGCCTGGTTCAGTGCTTTTTGAAGTTCTTCCGCATTGGAACCCTGGAAATCATTGAGGCCTACAATCTGGTTGCCTTCATAGAAAGCGACAGCTGCTTCGCCATCGTGACGTTCTTCCGGCGTGTAAGCCGGGAGAGCCTGGGCTTTCAAGGGGTCCAATTCCAAGTGATTGACCTTCATCCAGCGGAAGGTCGGACGCGGGAGTTGGTTGTACTGGATTTTTTCTGTCTTTACTGCCATGATGTTCCTCCTCCCCTATTTCAACGAACCTTTGAGTTCGAGATTAATCAGGTTGTTCATTTCGACGGCATATTCCAGAGGCAGGGCCTTGGATACCGGTTCGACGAAGCCCCGGACGAGCATAGCCCGCGCTTCATCTTCGCTGAGGCCGCGGCTCATGAGGTAGAAGATAGCATCATCGGAAATGCGGCCGATGGAAGCTTCATGGCCGAGGTCGATATTGTCGTTCTTGACGACGATAGCCGGAATCGTATCGGACTGCGATTCTTCGTCGAGCATGAGCGATTCGCAGCTGACGTTGGCTTTGGCACCGTCAGCCGGCGGATTGATGACGACACTGCCGCGATAGATGCAGACGCCGCCGCTCTTGCTGATGGATTTGGAGTTGATGTTGCTCGTCGTATTCGGCGCATTGTGGACGACTTTCGAGCCCGTATCGAGGTACTGGCCCTTGCCGGCAAAGGTGACGCCGGTAAATTCGCAATGAGCGCCTTCGCCCTGGAGGATACTCATGGGATAGAGGCACGACGTGTGGGAGCCGAAGGAACCGGTGACCCAGTTGATAGTGCCGTTCTTGCCGACGAT
>OIDD01000855.1_pt1 | contig 14705 bp, 10 predicted proteins | sample 1606751 | NCBI WGS metagenome assembly OIDD01 (sample SAMEA3882544, study PRJEB24775) | human gut metagenome | biome: human-associated habitat; feature: intestine environment; material: feces | place: Netherlands | collected 2009/2010
TACCTGAAGGATTACGTCCTCATTGTCGAGATCCTCAGGACGGAACAGGAAGATGTGTGGATGACGCTTATACTGGGTAGAGTTGCCATCTGAGCCATAGTAGCGCTCGCGTCTGTTCTGACGTTCTGCCCTTGTCTCTTCCTCTTCTGCGATACGACGAGCTTCCTCTTCTGTATGCTTCTTCATGTGGCGGTTCATTCCCTCTACGTCTTCGAGACCGAAACCTGTTGCCAATACGGTAACCTTGACACGGCTGCCCAGCTCTGGGTCGATGGCGAGTCCCCACTTCAGCTCGAAGTCGTCTCCGAACTTCTCCATGAAGTCGTTTACATCGTTCATCTCATCCATGGTCAAACCAGGATTGTCCTTCTTCTCGCTGGCGAAAGCAATGCTCAGCAAGATCTTCTTGGAGTTGAATACATCGTTGTCGTTGAGCAATGGTGAATTCAATGCATCCTCGATCGCCTTCTTGACACGACCTTCGCCCTCACCGTAACCTGTACTCATAATGGCAACGCCACCGTCCTTCAATACGGTCTTCACGTCGTTGAAGTCAAGGTTGATGAGTCCGTGAACGGTGATGATCTCAGCGATACTCTTTGCGGCAACGCTCAAAGTGTCGTCTGCTTTTCCGAAGGCATCGAGTACAGCAAGGTCTGGATAGATCTGGCGGAGACGCTCGTTGTTGATAACCAGCAGGGCATCTACGTGCTTAGACATCTCTTCAACACCATCCAGTGCCTGGTCAATCTTCTTAGGACCTTCGAAGCGGAAAGGAATGGTTACGATACCAACGGTAAGGATTCCGAGTTCCTTGCTCACTCTTGCGATGACAGGCGCAGCACCAGTACCGGTACCACCACCCATTCCGGCAGTGATGAAAGCCATCTTGGTGCCGTCGTTCAGCATGTGCTTGATTTCTTCCAGGGTTTCCTCGGCAGCCTGGCGAGCCTTGGCAGGCTTGTTACCGGCTCCCAGACCTTCCTTACCCAACTGCAGATGTACAGGTACAGGAGAATCGTTGAGTGCCTGATTATCAGTGTTACACAATACGAAGCTTACGTCGTGGATGCCTTCACGGTACATGTGGTTGACAGCGTTACCACCGCCACCACCTACACCAATCACCTTGATGATGCTGTTTTCCTTTTCTGGCTCTCCAAAGTCCAGAATATGTGGAGTATTTGTGTTATCTAGCATAATAGTCTATTCTAAAATATGATTATATTATTCTTCCTCAGAGATGGTATCCTTCACAAACTTCTTGAATCCTCTCATGAACTTGTGAACGAGGCTGTTCTCTTTTCTGCGTTTTGCTTCTTCTTCGGCTTCCTTTTCTGCCAGGAGTCTTGCCTCTTCCTCTTCCTGTTCTCTCTTGCGGCGAGCCTCTTCTTCAGCCTTCTGCTTTTCTGCTGCAGTCAATACTACGCCGGTACCTACGGTTTCGTTCGGGTTGCGAGGAGCCTTGTGAGCCTCTGCACCTGTTCCTGTTGTAGGACGGTTGTCGAGGTTGTCGAAGAGATCGTTGTTGAATTCGCTACCTGCGCAGTTCATGTCGCCCTTAGCCAAGAGTCCCAATACGGTATTCATCATACCTGTATGATTGGTAATCTTAGGATCCTTTGAGTTGACTGTTTGGGTAACAAACTTTGCGATGCGTACCTTGTCGATATGGGTATGAGTCTTGAATACCTTGTCGATTTCAGGCATATTGCTTCCACCGCCGGTGAGGATGATACCTCCCATCAGCTTGTCAGAGAATTCTACAGGTACCTGGAACCAGGCGTTTTCTACGATTTCCTCTACGCGAGCCTCTACAATCTCGATAAACTTCTTGCTCTCTATGGTTCTGTCCTTATCAACAGAGTAGTTGAGTGTTGGGTCGATATTGCTGATATCGGTGTAAGCCTTTGCATATTTCAGCTTCATTTTTTCAGCATCAGCTTCCTCCAGCTGGAGACAAGTCAGGTCCTTGGTGATGTTGTTACCACCCAATGGGATGACAGAGAGATGGCGCAGGATACCCTTGTAGTAAACGGATACGGTAGTGGTATCAGCACCCAGGTCAACGAGCATACATCCGGCTCTCTTCTCAGAGTCGGTCAATACGCTGTCAGCCATAGCCAATGGTGCGAGATACATCTCTGCAATCGAGATATTTGCATTCTCGAAGCAGGTATTGATATTATTGTAGAAGTTCTTGCGCCAAAGAATATTCAGGAAGATACCCTCCAGATGGCTGCACTGTATGCCTACAGGGTCAATCTGGTACTGGTTGTCTATCTTGTATTCCTGTGTTGCAGCGTCAAGAATTTCTTGATCAGGATAAGTCATGTTGCGGTTGATGTCCATCAGCTCATTAATCATATCCTGCGAGATGATAGATGCGCCTGGCAGATCTTTCACGATGACGTTCTTGAGGCTTCTGATAGATCTGCCTCCTACACCCACGTAAACCTGGGTAATATCTTGTTTGAGGAAGTTCTTCAACTTCTTGATGATGCTAGTGAGGCACTGGCATGTTTTGTCGATGTTATAGATAACACCCTTTCTGATACAAGAAGACGAGTTCTCCTCGACGGTAGCCAGCACGGTGATGCTGCCGTCTAAATTCTTCTGACCAGCTATACCTGTCATCTTAGATGAGCCAAGCTCGATAGCTACAATAAATTCCTTTGGCATAGTCTTTATATATTATCTTTTTCTGTTTCAATTATAAAATTAGCTGTTATGATGCTTTGTGCAAATTATCTGGTTGTCAAACTCAATATTGATGTATGAGTATTTGTTCCAGCCAGCTTGAGAGAGACCATATTTGTAGAACTTTTCCAGACGGTCCATCTTCCTGTTGATGAAGTCTTCTACATCTTGCTCTCTTTTGCTGATGATATTGCTTTCCGGCAGGTTACCTATATATATAATGTGGTTTCCTACTCGTGGCACCAGTTCAATGCCCCTGTCGGGCAGTACGTTGATCTGCTCTATCTGATTTCTCCAAAGATTGTTCTTCATCAGGGCCTTGCTTACCAGCGATATGTATTTCTGGGCAAACCATTTGTTGATATTGCCTGTGGCGATGATGATATCGCTCGTATAGTTGGTGTTGGGCATTACCTGATAATGATCATCTATATAGTAGTCCTCGTTGTTGATGCTCTTGATTCTCACAATTGGCATACGCTGGGTGAGGTAGATATCCACCAGTCCGTCTTGCGTCTTGTAGCATTCTGCGGTCTTCACGAAGGGACTGGTCTTTAAGGTTTCCTCTATCTTCCTGGCGTTCACGTTGCTCAGCGGTTTCTCCAGGGGATAGAGCTTTTTAATCTCCAGTCTCTTCTTGATTTCCTTTGCATTCAGAAAGCCGTTGGTCATCTCATCCTCGATGTTGATGTTCACCTTGGTGCATAGCATTCCCTTTTCATCAGGTTGGTTAAACTTGGTGAAAGCAAATCCCAGATAGGTTGCCAGTGCAACATCCAGGGTGATGAGTAGGGTTTTCTGCCAATTGATATGCATTGATTACTTTCTTCTTGTTTGGATAAGCCCCTGTCTCCGGGGGCTTATTTTGATTCTAGAATCTTTGTTATCTCTGGAACGTAGTTATCCAGATCGCCAGCTCCCAGAATGACGAGTACGTCGAAGTCACGGCTCTTCACCAGATCGAGTACGTCTTCCTTGTGAATCATGCTCTTCTCTACGCCTGGTTTCAGGTTGTCGTAGATGAGCTTGGAGGTAACTCCCGGGATAGGCTGCTCGCGAGCAGGATAGATATCGCAGAGGATGACTTCATCGAGGAGACTCAGGCTGCTGGCAAAGTCCTTGTAGAAGTCACGGGTGCGGGTGTAGAGGTGAGGCTGGAAGATAGCTGTAATCTTGCGATCTTTGTAAAGCTCATGAATACTCTTTGCACTCTGGTAAATCTCTTTTGGGTGATGAGCGTAGTCGGAAAGGAATACGAGCTTGTCGTTCTTGATCTTGAAGTCGAAGCGGCGGTCCACGCCTCCGTATGTCTTCATTCCGTTGCGAAGCTCATCGGCTGTACAGCCATTCAACTGTGCCATTGCCATTGCTGCGACACCATTGGTGATGTTGATTGGCACTGGCTGTCCGAGCTCTACGCCTGTAACGTTCTCGATAGGAGAGATGAAGTCGAATGTGATTCCGCCATTCTCTATCTTGATGTTCTCAGCGTGGAAGTCGCCTTCGTCCTGGCTGTATTCGTATATCTTAACGCCGTCCTGTACGTGCTGCTTCATCTCCAGGTCTTTGTGGATGATGAGCGCACCGCCCGGCTGGATCAATTCAGTATAGTGACGGAAGCTTTCGAGATAAGCCTCCTTGGTGCCGTAGATGTCGAGGTGATCAGGATCTGTAGATGTGATGACGCTCATCCATGGGCGCAACCAGTGGAAACTGCGGTCAAACTCATCAGCCTCGATAACTACGAAGTCGCTCTTGTCTGAGAGGATGTAGTTGGTGCCATAGTTCTTGGAGATACCTCCGAGGAAGGCATTGCAGTCGAGATGGCTCTGGTGCATGATGTGGGCACACATGGTAGAAGTAGAAGTCTTGCCGTGTGTACCTGCCACGCACAGTCCCTTGTGGGTGCGGGTCAGGGTACCCAGAACCTGTGCACGCTTCTCGATGGTGAATCCATTCTCGCGGAAGTAAACCAGCTCCTTGTGCTCAGCAGGGATGGCTGGTGTATAGACAACCAGCGTGTTCTTGGCATCCTTGCAAGCCTCAGGGATGAGATCTACATTCTCTTCGTAGTGGATGAGCATTCCTTCTTTCTCCAACTCGTGGGTTAGGTTAGAAGGAGTCTTGTCGTATCCGGCTACAACCAACTTCTTGCTGAGGAAGTATCTGGCGATGGCGCTCATACCGATGCCGCCAGCACCTACAAAATAAACTGCTTTAATATCCTTGATTTCCATTATCTTGTTGCTAATTTGATTACTTCGTCGGCGATGACGTCGGCAGAGTTCTTTAATCCTAATTTCTTGATGTTCTCACAGAGCGAGTTGAGTTTATCCTCGTTCTTGACGGTGTTGATGGCTTTCTGGAGCAATTCGTTTGGCGCATCAGCATCTTTCACGTAGATGGCTGCATCCTTGTTTACCAGTGCCATGGCATTCTTGGTCTGATGGTCTTCTGCCACGTTAGGGCTTGGGACGAGGATGACTGGCTTTCCGATGAGGCAGAACTCACTGATACTGCTGGCTCCGGCACGGCTGATCACGAGGTCGGCAGCCTTGTAGGCTGCGCCCATGTCGCTGATGAAGTCGGTAACCTTGAGCATTGGCAGTTCCTTGCCCTTGAGTTGCTCCATGATGGCTGCGTTGTAGTACTTACCTGTCTGCCAGATAAACTGCACGCCGCTTTCCTTCACGAGGTCGAGGTGCTGAAGTACGCTCTCGTTGATGGTTCTTGCACCGAGGCTTCCGCCCACGAGCAGGATGGTTTTCTTGTCAGGGTCGAGACCGAACTGCTTTCGTGCCTCTTCCTTTGTGAGGGTAGTCTCCAATACGTTCTGGCGTACTGGGTTTCCCGTCATGATGATTTTGTCGGCAGGGAAGAAGCGTTCCATTCCTTCGTAAGCCACGCATATTTTTTCTGCCTTCTTTGCCAGGAGCTTGTTGGTCACACCTGCGTATGAGTTCTGTTCCTGGATGAGGCATGGAATACCTTTGCTAGCACAAACGTTGAGTGTAGGACCGCTGGCGTAACCGCCCACACCTACAGCTGCCATTGGCTTGAAATTCTTGATGATGCTCTTGGCCATGTGCTGGCTCTTCCATATCTTGAAGAGAACAGCGATGTTCTTGAGCAGATGCTTTCTGTCGAAACCGCAGATAGGCAATCCTTTGATTTCATAACCAGCTGCAGGAACACGCTGCATTTCCATTCTGCCGAGTGCTCCAACAAACAATATTTTGGCATCAGGGCGCTTTGCCTTGATGGCGTTTGCGATGGATACGGCAGGGAATATATGACCGCCTGTACCGCCTCCACTTATGATAATTCTCAGTTCATTATTCATAATCCATTCTTGTTTACGACCCGAGGGTCAACAATTTTCACGCAAAGGTAAGCAAAAAAATCCATTTAATGGCATTTTTTACCTTATTTATGATACACTTTTGTTATGCAGCAGCAAATTTGTCAAAATTTGCTTCGTTTTGAGGCAAATCTTTCTTTTTTGCGGTTCTACTGATGCTTAAGATGATGCCCAGGTAGAGACAGTTGATGATGGTTGAGGTTCCACCTCGGCTGATGAGCGGAAGTGGCTGGCCAGTAACCGGTGCCAAGCCTACAGCTACAGCCATGTTGAACAGTGCCTGGATAACCAGCATGATGGCAAGTCCCATGCACAGGAATGCTGGGAATGTGTTCTCACACCGGTTGGCGATTCGCCCGGCTCTGAAGAGCAGAATGATGTAGAGGAATGCCACAAAGAAGGCACCCCACAGTCCCATTTCCTCGATGATGATGGCGTAGATGAAGTCGGAGAATGCCTGAGAGAGGAAATCTCGTTCTACGGAGTTTCCTGGTCCCTTTCCCACGATATTCGATGAGGCGATGGCGATGTTGGCATGTGCCACCTGTGCATCCTTGTCCAGATCCACGTCTTCCGGAGCCACTGGCTTGGAATTGATAAACTTGTCGATACGTGCTTTCCAGGTGTCTGCTCGGTGGAACATCTTCGCTGCCATACCTGGTGCTTCTTCCTTCTCGTTGATGTTTTCGGTGAGTGTATTTTCCGGCTTGTTATCTCCGTTTTCCTTGTCTTCACCCACGATCATGACGCCGGCGAAGACTACGCAGATAAATATCAAGACGCTGCCCACGAGTTTTCCTATCTGACTCATAGGTACTCTTCCGATGATCATCATACATAAGATGGTGATACACAGAAGCATGGCGGTGGATAAGTTTTCCAGTCCGATGAGGATGATAAACAGGCTGCAGGCCGTCAAGACATACTTGAAGGCTCTCCGTTCAGCACCATTCGGTGTCTGCATCGCACTGAGAATCTGTGCCACCACCAAAACCACCGCTCCCTTGGCTATTTCCGAAGGCTGAAACTGGATGCCCACCAGGTTAATCCAGCGGGATGCACCATTGGTGGATTGTCCCGCTATCAAAACCCAGATGAGTAAGCCCAGAGATGGAAATATCACAAAGGGAGTGACGATCTTGAAGTACTTACACTTAACCTTGAGCATACATATCATGGTGCCTAAACCCAGCAGGAGAAGGCCGATATGGCGTATTACCGGCGCCATATAGTTACCACTCTTGTACGACAAGGAGCTAGAGGCGGAATACACCTCTATGATGCTTATCATACAGAGAAAGAAGAAGACCATCCAGATGACCTTGTCTCCCTTGAATATGTTGCCTATGGTCTTATTGTTCATTTCTTAACTGTCCTATCTCTAAAATTATTATCACTTAAGTTCTTGCCAAATGAAAAGTTATTCACCGATGGCTCTTGCCAGGGCTTTGAACTGCTCGCCGCGGTCCTCCATGTTCTTGAAGAGGTCGAAGCTGGCGCAGCATGGGCTCAGCAATACGGTGTCGCCTGGCTTTGCCAGTTCCTGGCAGGCTGCCACGCAGTCTTTCATACTGTGGGTGTCGCGAACAGGGATGCCCAGGGCGTCGAAGTTGTCGTGCAGCTTCTGGTTGTCGGCTCCGAGATATACGATACCTGCGCACTTCTCCTTTACCAGGTCCTTGATCTGGTTGTAATCGTTGCCCTTGTCCTTACCGCCGATGATGAGGATGGTAGGGGTTGTCATGCTCTCCAGAGCGTACCAGCAAGCATCCACATTGGTAGCCTTTGAGTCGTTTACATAGTAAACTCCCTGGAATTTGCCCACCTTCTCCAGTCGGTGCTCTACGCCAGGGAAGTCGCTGAGGCCCTTGTGCAGGATCTCGTGGTCGATGCCAACGATGTTGCAGGCTAAACCTGCAGCCAGGCTGTTGTAGATGTTGTGCTTGCCGCGCAGGCTCATGTCTGCCTGTGGCATCTCGAAGGCTGATGGGAAGTTGAGCTTGTACTTGCCGTCCTCGATGAAGCCCACGCATCCTTCCTCGTTGAACTCAGAGAATGGGCAGAGGTGTGACTTGAGGTCATACTTCTCCAGTTCCTTCTTCACGATAGGATCGTCGTTCCAGAAGATGAAGCTGTCTTCCTCTGTCTGGTTTTGTGTGATGCGCATCTTGGCATCGGTATAGTTCTGCATCTTGAACTCGTAGCGGTCCAGATGGTCTGGGGTGATGTTGAGCAGGATAGCCACGTTGGCACGGAACTCGTACATGTTGTCGAGCTGGAAACTGCTCAGCTCGATGACGTAGTACTTATGAGGTGTCTCTGCTACCTGCAGCGCCAGACTCTTGCCGATATTGCCAGCCAGTCCTACATCGTAGCCAGCCGACTTGATGATGTGATAGATCAGCGAAGTAGTGGTGGTCTTTCCGTTGCTACCTGTGATGCAGATCATCTTGGCATCTGTATATCTGCCGGCAAATTCTATTTCGCTGATGATAGGAGTACCCTTTGCCATCAGTTTCTGAACCATAGGGGCTTCCTTAGGAATGCCCGGGCTCTTGATGACTTCATCAGCGTCTAAGATTTTCTCTTCAGTATGATGTCCCTCTTCCCACTCAATGCCGTGGTCGTCCATCAGCTTCTTGTAGTTGTCCTTGATCTTAGACATATCAGAGACAAATACTTCGAATCCCTCTTTCTTCGCCAGCACGGCAGCACCTGCGCCACTTTCGCCAGCTCCTAAAATTACAATTTTGCTCATTGTTGTATCTTTATCTTGTCAGGCTGATAAGAGCCTTTGTTTTATCTTATCTTCAATGTGATGATGGTGAGTGCTGCCAGGATGATGGTCACGATCCAGAAACGGATGGTAATCTTCGATTCGTGGTAGCAGTTGCGAGGCTTCTTCCACAGATACTTGCAGTCTGGATCCAGCTGGCTGTCCTGTGTACGGAAGTTGTCGTGGATAGGTGTGCGCTTGAAGATGCGCTGCTTGATGCCTCTGCGCTTACCCAGCTTGTAGTAATATACCTGCATCATCACGCTGAGGCTCTCTACGAAGAAGATTCCGCAGAGGATAGGCAGCATCAGCTCCTTGTGGATGATGATGGCGCCCACGGCGATGATACCGCCGATGGTGAGCGAACCAGTATCGCCCATGAACACCTGTGCAGGGTAGGCATTGTACCAGAGGAAGCCGATGAGGGCTCCGATAAAGGCACAGAAGAATACCACCAGCTCCTCGGAGCCAGGAATATACATAATATTGAGGTAGGCGGCAAACTCGATGTGCGACGACACATACGCAAGAATGCCTAGTGCCACACCTATGATGGCGGAGTTTCCGGCACACATACCATCCATACCATCGTTGAGGTTGGCACCGTTGGATACGGCAGTTACCACAAAGATGGTCATGATTACGAAGAGAATCCAGCCTGCAGCCACCTTATGATCACCGCAGAAGCTGGTGATGCTGGAGTAGTCGAGGTTATGACCCTTGATGAAAGGTATGGTGGTTTTCAGCGACTTCCGCGCCTCGGTACGGTGCTTCACCACCGTCTCCTGTCCCTGGCGCTCGATGGCGAGGTTCTCGTTCATCTTCACGTCTGGAGAACCCCAGAGTACCAGACCCACGATGAGGCCGATACCTACCTGTCCCACGATTTTATATTTGCCCTTCAGTCCCTCCTTGTCGCGCTTGAAGATCTTGATGAAGTCATCCATTCCACCGAGAAAGCCGAGCCATATGGTGGTGATGATCATCAGAATCAGATAGATGTTGCGCAATCTGCCGAGCAGCAATACCGGTACGAGAATGGCCAGGATGATGATGACGCCACCCATGGAAGGAACGCCGATCTTCTTTACGCCGAACGGGTCGATGCTGGCATCGCGCTGGGTCTCGGTAATCTGCTTGCTCTTGAGGTACTTGATGAACTTCTCGCCAAACCATGCAGAGATGACGAGTGATAAAATCAGTGCGAGCAGGGCACGGAATGAGATGTAACCCCACATGTGGGAACCAGAGATGCCCCACTGCTCCAGAAATCTAAAAAGATAGTATAACATTTTTCTTCTTCTCTTTTTCTATTAGATGATAATACTACTTGTTGATACCGAAGATTTCGCGAAGCACTTCCTTGTCGTCGAAGTGATGCTTCACGCCCTTGATCTCCTGATAATCTTCATGTCCCTTTCCGGCAACGAGAATCACATCGCCCTTCTTCGCCAGCATGCAGGCTGTGCGGATGGCTTCCTTGCGGTCAACAATGCTGATCACCTTCTTCATCTGCTGGGCGTTGAGACCAGCCAGCATGTCGTTGATGATGTCCTGTGGCTCTTCGAAGCGAGGATTGTCGCTGGTGATGATAACCTTATCGCTCTGCTTGACAGCCTCTTGAGCCATCAATGGGCGCTTGCCCTTGTCACGGTTTCCACCGGCACCGCAGACGGTAATCACTTCTCCGCCCTTGCCGTCGAGTACTTCGTGGATGGCGTTCAATACGTTCTCCAAAGCATCTGGTGTATGAGCATAGTCAACGATGGCTGTATAGCCTTCTGGCGACTGGATTGGCTCCAATCGTCCGCTTACGCTGTGAAGGGTACTCATCACTACGAGTACATCCTCAGGCTTCTTGCCGAGCATGACAGCCGCACCATATACGGCAAGCAGATTGCTTACATTGAATTTTCCGATAAACTGTACGCCTACTTCTCTGCCATCTATCTCCAGATACATGCCGCCGAAGTGACACTCCAGGATTCTTGCCTTGAAGTCTGCCATAGAGCGGGTAGAGTAGGTCTTCACGGTAGCCTTGGTGTTCTGTACCATAATCATACCGTTCTTGTCGTCGGCATTGGTGATGGCGAAGGCTGTCTTAGGCAGACCGTCGAAGAATGCCTTCTTGGCGTTGCGGTAGTTCTCGAATGTCTTGTGATAGTCGAGATGGTCGCGGGTGAGGTTGGTGAACAGTCCGCCGGCGAACTCCAAACCGCCGATACGCTTCTGGGCGATGGCGTGGGAAGAGCACTCCATGAAGGCGTACTCGCATCCTGCCTCTACCATCTTGCCCAGCAGCATGTTCAGCTCGATAGGGTCTGGGGTAGTGTGGTCGGCAGGAATCGCCTCGCCCTCAATGTAATTGCAGACGGTAGAGAGCAGACCGCACTTATGTCCGAACTTGCGGAACATATTATATAATAAGGTGGCGATGGTGGTCTTGCCATTGGTGCCAGTCACGCCAACCAACTTCAGCTTCTTGGATGGGTCGCCATAGAAGAGTGTAGCCACTTTACCTACAGCATCTTCTGTAGATGCTACCTGAATGTAAGTTACGCCTTCGATTTTCTCCTCAGGCATATCCTCGCACAAAACCGACTTTGCACCTAGGCTCAATGCCTTTGGAATAAACTGGTGGCCGTCAACCTGAGTGCCCTTGATAGCTACGAACAAGTGACCTTCCTTAATCTTTCGGGAGTCGATGTTTACGCCCGAAACCTCTACATCAGCATCGCCGACAATCTGGATCGGCTCGATGTTTTTGAGTAATTCTTGTAACTTCATATTTAATATCTTTATGTATTTACACCTTATTATATGTATTAGTTCAATTCGATGATACAGATGGAACCCTTCTTGACTGGTGTTCCCGGCATGAGACTCTGCTTGATTACCTTACCTCTGCCATGAATCCTGGTTCTGATTCCCCTGCTCTCCATGCAGAAGATAGCGTCTCTGGCTCCCATGCCTGTAATATCCGGTACGGTGCCTTTGCCGTATTGCTTCTCCTTGATGAGCTTGATGCTTCTGCTTCCTATGCGTTCTGCCTTGCCCCAGATAGGATTGCCGTTGGCGTAGCTTCCACTCCAGTTGGTGTTGGTCTTGATGCCCAGGTGTGTGAGTACGTAGTTGGCAGCCAGCACGTTTCCGTTCTTCACGTCCGGAACGAAGATGGAGGCTGAATCCTTGGCATCCTTCACGTCGAGTTTCAGGCTCTGTGCCATGATGCCTTCGGCAATGTCGTGGAATACCTTACCGCTCATACTGCCGCCGGAAGCTGGCAAGCCTGATTTCTGAATGCAGACAATGCAGCTGTAGCGCGGATTGTCGGCAGGGAAGTAGCCGGCGAAGCTCACCAGATAGTTGGTAATGCCGCTCTTGTAACCGCCGGCGCCCTTGGAAACCTGGGCTGTACCGGTCTTTCCGGCAACCTTGAAGTTTGGCGAACCGGCTTTTTTGCCCAGTCCCACGCTAACTACCTGTTCCAGGATGGTCTGTATCTTCTTGATGGATTGCGGCTTGGCTATCTGTTCGCGCATCACCTCTGGCGGGAACTCCATGATGGTTTCTCCGTTCTTCACTACCTTGCTCACGAATCTAGGACGCATCATCTTACCGTTGTTGGCGATGGTGTTGTAGAAGGTGAGGGTAGAGATTGGTGGTATCTGCGTCTCGTATCCGATACTCATCCATGGCAAGCTGGTCTTTGCCCAGTTGTCATACTGTCCGTGGCTGTTTCTGTGCGGCATTCGGATTCGGGCAGGAGTAGCTCCCACCAGCGGAATCTTCAGGTCGTCGTGCAGACCGGTGCGATAGATGCCCTGTACGAATTTCTCCGGACAGTTGCGGTAGTGGTCGTCGATGATTCGGCTCACACCGATGTTGGAACTGTACCACAAGGTCTGTGCAAAGGTCAGCATTCCGTATCCGCCCTTTCGCCAGTTGTGGTCCTTCATGTCTCGTCCGTACATCTGCCAGACTCCACCTCCCGTTTCCACGCGATAGGTAGTATCTACTACGCCATCATCGAGCGCTACGAGCAGCGAGGCAGGCTTGAACACCGAACCCGGCTCCAGAAGGTCGCTCACGGCATGGTTGTGAATCTCTCTGTATTCGCCATCGAAGCATTTTTCCATGTTTACGATGGCCTTGATGTCGCCGGTAGGTACATCCATCACGATGGCTACACCCACGTTGGCATTGATTTCCTTCAACTCTTCGATGAGTGAGCGTTCGGCAAGATCCTGCATGCTCACATCGATAGTGGTAACGATGTCGGCACCGTCGATAGGAGGGGTGTCGGTGATGTCAAGGAACTTGTTGCGCACCTTGCGGCGATGCACGATACCGTTGGTTCCGCGCAGGATGGAGTCGTAGCTCAGCTCCAGTCCGAATCGGGCAGTATCCTTGGCACCAAACATGGCTCCGATGGTTCTTCCTGCCAGCGAACCGTAGGTACGGGTGCGGGCATTGTATTCTTCCCAGTGGAATCCGCTCTTGTAGGGAGTAAGGCGGAAAACTGGCAGCGCCTTCACTTCGGTGAAGGTATTATAGTCGATACGACTTCCATATACCGCCCAGTGGCGGCTCTTCTTGCCGCGTCCCTCTATGAGATGGCGCTTGAATTCCTCTGCTGTCTTCTCCGGGAATATCTTGTGGAGTCCCTGGCAGATGGAATCCTGCTTGGCATCCCAAAGCGAGTCGTTGCCGGCTGCGGTCAGCGCCTTGAAGTCCATGAAAACCTTGAACTCAGGCAGCGAACTCGCCATCAGCTGTCCTGCGCAGCTCAGGATGTTGCCTCGGTTAGGCTTCACGGTCACGGAGTCTCTCTTCTGTCGCTCGGCAACCTGCATCCAGTAGTCGTGCTTAGCCGTCATGATGTAGAGTGCTTTTCCTACGATGGCGGTGGCAATCAGGGTCATGATGATGGCGATGGCACTATAGCGCGGCATTACTTTCTTATGCTCAAACTTGCTCATTCTTCTGGTACGTTTATGATGTAAGGAGGTTGTGTGGCGATGTGCAGGGTGCTGTCCTTGCTGTGTTTCAGCATATCGAGCACATTACTCTCACGACTCTTCTCAGTTATCTGACTGCTGGTTGACAGTGCTTTGTATTTCGTGTCTTGCAGCTCTTTTTGCAGTTGATCCAATTCGATGAGATCCTTCTGGATGCTGTATCGGTTGGATATGTAGATAATGATGAAAACCACGATGAGCATGAACAGCCATATCTGCTTTCTGATGATTTGTGCGGTGAGGATGTCACCACCCAGAATTTTGCGCAGTGTGAAGCTGGCAGAGCCCGACACTTCCTCCTCTATGGCCTGCTGGGCAATCACTTCCTTGAGCGAAGCCTGCGGAGCCGGTTTGGGAGTTTCCGGCTGCGCCTTCTGCTCTTCAGCCGGGCTGCTTGTTTCTGGTTTTTCTTTATCTTGTTTCATTTTCTATTGCATTACATTACATGATTGCAGTTACATGAGAATCTCATTTAATCTATTTCTTTTCTGCGATTCTCAACTTGGCGCTGCGGCTTCTCGGGTTCCTTTCCTGCTCATCGGCGTCAGGGATGATCACCTTGTTGTTGACGAGCTTGAAAGGTGTCTCGATTCTTCCGAAGAAGTCCTGTTCTACCTTGCCCTCTGGATTGCCCGCCTTCATCATGTTTTTCACGATGCGGTCTTCCAGCGAGTGATAGGTAATCACCGAGAGTCTTCCTCCCGGCTTGAGCAGTTCGGTGGCAGAGCGGAGCATTTCTTTCAGGGCATCCATCTCGTGATTCACCTCTATGCGCAGTGCCTGGAAGAGCTTGGCCATCTCCTTCTTCTCCCGCTCTCGCTTGAAGAGGGGTTCCACGGCAGCCATG
>OIDD01000861.1_pt1 | contig 14644 bp, 14 predicted proteins | sample 1606751 | NCBI WGS metagenome assembly OIDD01 (sample SAMEA3882544, study PRJEB24775) | human gut metagenome | biome: human-associated habitat; feature: intestine environment; material: feces | place: Netherlands | collected 2009/2010
CGGGAATCCGAAAAGGAAGCCTGGCACTGGCTGAACAGGTTATGAGCATTTCTACGAAATGTATTATTGAGAAATGCGGAAGAGTAAATAAGTGGAGCCTGGATCGGGTACTGAAAGCAGTACGGATTCAGATGGGAATGGAAGGAGAAGGGCATGACGGCAGAGGAATATAGAAACTATCTGGAAACGGATTTTGATGATGTAGATCTGAAGGAATTGAAGGACATCCGAAAAATAAGGATTGACCGGAATCAGACGAAAGAAAAAAGAATAGCTCAATATCTTAGACAAGTGGGAAATCCCTATCTTGTCTGTATAGGAAATGTAAAAGTGAAAATACGGTTTGCAAACAATGGAGTATCTTTTGAAGATGCATTTGAGGAACTTTTGCTTTCTGTATAAAAAGTGGTGGTAAAATCTGAAGAGTTATGTTAATATGGAGGCGAGGAATTCAGGACTCCTCATTTCTATTAGGACAAAATCGACTCACCCTCTGGGTTTTACCAATGTTGATGGAAAGGTAAAACTAAGGAGGATGAAGATGAATCAAATTAACAATTCAAAGAAAATCTATCATGCAGCCATTTATGTTCGTTTATCGAAAGAAGATGGCGATGTTGCTACTGCTGGAAAGCGTGAAAGCAACAGTATCTCAAATCAGAAAGATCTGATAAAAAATTTCCTAAAAGATAAAAAGGATATAGTTGTTGTATCAGAACGGGTGGATGACGGTTACAGCGGTTCTAATTTTGAACGTCCTGCATTTCAGATGATGCTGGAAGATATCAAAAAAGGAATTGTGGATTGTGTCGTTGTAAAAGACCTTTCCCGTTTTGGACGTGATTATTTCCGGCACTTGGCGTGCGGTTTATTGCGGTCAATGATCATTATGACAGCCTGGAAGGGAAAAGTCAGGCAGACGAAATCGTGATTCCCTTCAAGAATCTCATTAACGATGCATATTGCCGTGACATTTCTATCAAAATAAGAAGCCACCTGGAAGTAAAGAGAAAAAATGGGGAATATATCGGAGCGTTTACACCGTATGGCTACCAGAAAGATTCAGATAATAAAAACAAACTGGTGATAGATGCATATGCGGCAGGTATCGTCAAAGAAATTTACCGCATGAAATTATCAGGTATGAGCCAGACAGCAATTGCCAATGCATTGAACAAACAGGGTGTTCTTTCACCAATGGAATACAAGCACAGTCTTGGAATAAGGATTCAGGATAATTTTAAAACACACGAACAGGCAGAATGGAGCGCCATGTCGGTAAAAAGAATCCTTGAAAATGAAGTATACACTGGAACTCTGGTGCAGGGAAAAAGAACAACACCAAACCATAAAGTAAAAAAATTGATGAAAAAGCCGGAGACAGATTGGGTTAGAATTGAAAAAAACCATGAGGCTATCGTATCAGAACGAGAATTTGCACTGGTGCAGAGATTATTAGGGATAGATACAAGGACTTCTCCGAACGAGGAAAAGGTATATCCATTATCTGGACTTGTGGTTTGTGGAGACTGTGGGGCAATGATGATCAAACGGGATGTTCCGGCAGGAGGAAAGGTATACGCTTACTATATCTGTTCCAGACATGCGGCTACGAAAGCGTGTGCAGCACACAGAATACCAATGGGTAAACTAGAAGAAACAGTATTGGAACTGGTAAAAATCCATATTGAAAATATCCTTGATATGAAAAAAATCATGGATTTTATCCATGAAGTACCATTTCAAGAATTGGATATAAAAGAACTGGAAATTAGAAAAGAAGCAAAAGAAAAAGAAGCCGTGCGATGCCGGGAGTTAAGAGATTATCTATATGAGGATTTCCGTGAAGGAATCATTTCAAAAGAAGATTATAAAGAGCTTCATGACGGGTACACAGAAAAACGGAAAAAAGCCGAGGAAGCAGTCCGAAGCATTGATCAGCAGATCAGTGAAGTCCTGGAATCAAAAAGTGATAAATATCATTGGCTGGATTATTTTGCCGAGCATCAGAATATACAGGAACTTACAAGAACTGTTGCTGTTGAACTGATTGACCAGATATTAGTATATGACAAAAAACATATTGAAGTCAGATTTAATTTTGATGATTGTTATCAATCTTTGTTACGGCAGATACAGTCGGTGGGATGCGATGTCAGCACAGGTATGGACGGAAGAATAGAAATTCAAAAGAGGGAGGTCGTATAAATGGCTCGAAAATCAAGAAAAGTAGATTATGTGAATGTTGGAAATAAAGAAAATTTGGTTACAGAAGCTGAAAACCAGTGTGAAAAAGTTTCACATGCAGCCCTTTATGCAAGGCTTTCCTATGAGAGTGAAAAGAACAGAGAAAGAAATACGATAGAAACGCAGATGGTTCTGCTTCATAATTTCGTAAAAGAACAGAAAGATATCGTGGTTGCAAAGGAATATTATGATATATCTAAAACCGGAACTAATTTTGAGAGAGATGGTTTTAATGAGATGATGCAGGACATCAAAGAGGGAAATATTGACTGTGTTATTGTTAAAGATCTTTCTAGACTTGGAAGAAATTATGTAGAGGCAGGAAGCTATATTGAAAGAGTGTTCCCATTCTTTAATGTGCGTTTTATTTCGGTGAATGATCATTATGATTCGTTCAGAGATGACATAAGCCTGCTGATCAGCATGTCAAACGTGTATAATGAGTTTTATTCCAGAGATTTGGCAAAGAAAATAAGAAGTTCATACCGGACGAGCTGGGCAAATGGCGAATTTCCTTCCGGTCAGATGGCTTATGGTTATGAAAAAGACAAGGATAATCCTCATCAGCTGATTCCAGATCCGGTAGCGGCACCAGTGGTGAAAAAGATATTTCAGTATTTTATTGATGGAATGACTTATGCAGAGATTGCCCGGAAATTAAATGCGGATGGGTATCTCTGCCCGAAAGCCTACAAGCTGGATAAAGCAGGAAAAGCAAATGAAAAGTCAGCGACATGGACATGGAGTGGAGGAACAGTCCACAAAATCCTTGAGAATCAATATTATGCCGGTGATAGTGTGCATAATCAGTTTACCAATGATTCCTGGGCAGCACAGAGACAGAAAATGAATCAGAAAGAAGAATGGATCATTATCAAAAATACCCATGAGGCACTTGTGAGCAGAAAGGATTTTGATGAGGTACAGGAAAAGATTGGTCATATCGTAAAACGGGTTAATGAAGCTCGTAAATCAAATGGCAATAATGTAAGAGACTTCAACTTTTTCAAGCAGAAAATTGTATGTGCAGACTGTGGAAAAACCATGTATTTATATGGGAAAACAAAAGGCAATCATCGTAGGTTTTACTGTGGAAATAATAAGCTCCACGGGAAGTGTACGCCACATTCTATCACTGATTTGGAAGTGAATGATTATGTACTGCGTGTGATACGTGCACATATCAATGTATATGTTGAAAATGTAGATTTGATTCGGCGGTTGAATCAAAGACAGGAAAGCATTAAAAAATATGATGTGTTTAACAGGGAAATCAAGAAATGCCGGAAAGAACTGGAAAAAGTGGCAGTACACCGGGAAAGATTGTTTGAGGATTATGTGTGCCGTATTATTGATGCAGAGCAGTATGAAACATTTTCAAAGCAGGATGCGGAAACAGAAAAAGAGATCCAGAATAACATGGAAATTTTATTAAAGCATCAGGTTGGATATGAAAAAAATTTTCACACAGAGGAAGAATGGGAAACATTGATCAATAAATACCGCAATACGAGAACGCTGACAAAGGAAATGGTCAATGCTTTTGTAGAAAAAATCGAAATACATGAAAGCGGTTCTATTACGGTACGTTTGGTGTATGATGATATGTTGGAAGAATTAAGAAAATATGCAAAAGAACGGGAGGCTGAGTTATGCCAGTAACAGAATGTATCGCTGTTTATATCAGACTTTCGTCGGAGGATAATGATGTAGATGGCAGTATAAAAGCCGAAAGTAACAGTGTCAGTGCACAGAGAATGCTGATAAACGAATTTATCAAAAAACAGGACGAATTTACTAACTGTCCAGTAGTTGAATATGTAGACGATGGGTACAGTGGTACAAACTTTAACCGTCCTGGCTTTCAGAGGATGGTGGAAGATGCAAAAGCAGGACGTATAAAAAGTATTGTTATAAAGGACTTTTCAAGATTTGGAAGAGATTATCTGGAAGTGGGGAATTATCTGGAAAAAATCCTGCCAGTCCTTGGTATTCGAATTATCTCAATTAACGATGGCTTTGACAGTATCAATTCCTCTGGTTTTACTGGAGGAATGAGTGTAGCGTTAAAAAATATGCTGAATGCAATGTACAGCAGAGATTTGTCCAGAAAAGTTCGTTCTGCTATGAAAACACATGCTAAAAACGGTGAATATATGCCGGCTTTTCCCAAATATGGATATATTAAAGATCCAGAAGATAAGCATCATCTGGTTATAGACCCAGAAGCGGCTGAAATAGTGAAACTGATATTCACAATGGCGGCAGATGGAAAAACAAAAGGACAGATAGCAAAACATCTGAACGAAACCCATGTGCTTACATGCCGGGAGTATATGTGCAGAAAAGGTATAAAAATGCACAGAGAAAACGAAAAAGAAAAGAAACTCTGGTCAGTCACAACAATCTCAGATATGCTCAAAAATGAAGTGTATCTTGGAAAAATTATTTGGAATAAAAAGAGAGTGGCAAGAACAGGAAGCAATAAATTGGTTTCCAATGATAAAGAAGAGTGGATTGTTGTAGAAAATGCACATGAACCAATTATATCCGATGAATTATTCCAGAAAGCAAATGAAAAAGCATTTACTAACCAGAAAAGAGTTCTTACAAAAAGAGGAGTAGCCTGCCCTATTTTCTTTTGTCCGACCTGTGGAAGAAGACTTGGTTTTACCAGCAGAGAGACTGGGTATCGCTGTATGCAGGCACATATCAGCGGTCTTAGTGGGTGTGCGGAAAGTAAAATGGACAGGAAAGAAGCAGAAGAAACAGTACTGGATGCAGCCAGAAATATGGCACAACTCATTTCGGAAAATCTTGAGAAAAAGAAAAGTGAATGGCATAAAACAATTTTGAAAGAAGAAAATATCGCAACACTGGAAAGTGAAAAAAAGCGACTCTCGTCAAGAAAAATGAAACTGTATTCTGATTATCGTTCAGAAGTGTTGGACAAGGAAGGGTATATGGAAGAACTGGAAAAAACGACTTCCCGTATTTCAGAAATCACTTTGCAGATAGCAGAATTGGAGAATGAGATTGCAGTAGCGAAGAAAAAATGTGATGAAGCAACAGAAAAAGAAATGGAAGTAAATGAGATTGCAGCATTGCAGGATTTTGACAAAATACAGCTGTCAAAGATTATTGAGAAAGTCTTTATTTATGAACCAGGTCGTATGGAGATAAGCTGGAAGATGGATGACATTTTCTACAAAGAAGAAAAAGCATAAACGGAATAAGATTGTTCGCATGGAGCATCACTGGATGAAAACAGTGGTGCTTTTTGCGAATTAAAAGCAAATTTTTTTTAGACTTATATTGACAAAAGCAGAACTTCTGGCACTGAGCCTTTCGGATTTTGATTTGAGTGGGAACAGGCTGCATATCAACAAGACTTATAACCGGATTCAGAAGCGAGATGTGATCGATACTCCCAAAACAGAAAATTCAGTCCGAACCATTGATATTCCTAATTTTCTGAAAGAAGAAGTTCAGGAATATGTGAAGAAACGTTATGGATTTCCGGAAAACCAGAGATTATTTCCAATTGTGGCAAGAACACTGCAGAAACGGCTCAAGAGATATGAAAAGCAGAGCGGTGTGAAGCAGATCAGAGTGCATGATATAAGGCACAGCCATGTTGCCTATTTGATTTATCAGGGAGTGGAGCCTTTGATCATTAAAGAAAGACTTGGTCACAAAGATATTCAGATGACACTGAACACTTATGGTCACTTGTATCCGTCACAGCAGAAAAAAGTAGCTGAGATGTTGGACAACAAACGTTAAATATGGAGGAAAAGACACATGAAAACAAAGAAAGTAGTCAGAAAAATATTTGATACGCTCAATTACAGTAAGAAGCTGAAGATAAGTTCCATTTTACCGGATCGAGATTCGGATTATGCGATTCTTCTTGAATTAGAGGATGGAAGCAAATTTGAAATTATCATTATCCCAACAAGGAGATTCGTATAAGGAGTGGAACCATGGCTATTGACAGACAAAAAGAAAAAGCCCAGACAAAATATCTGAGCAAGTTCTCTGATAATCAGATTCACTGATATATCATCTTGGCAGATTCAGTATATCACGAATTGAACGATACAACAATTCCCGAATATCTGTTCATCAGAGACTTGCCCGGAAGGGCAGGAGGTGGATATGACAATATTTGAACAGGTAAAAGAGTGCGTAACAGCCAGGCAGGCTGCAGAGCATTACGGGATAAAAGTAAAAGGAAATGGAATGGCATGTTGTCCGTTTCATAAAGACCGACACCCAAGTATGAAGGCAGATAAAATCTATCATTGCTTTGCTTGTGGAGTGGGCGGTGATGCGATAGATTTTACAGCAAGGTTATTTAGAATATCACAGTATGAAGCTGCGAAAAAGCTGATAGAAGATTTTGGACTGGATATAAAAGTTGAAGACAGAAACAAATACAAAAGGACGCACCAAAGCAGGAATACTTTGATATCAAAGAAACCTAAAGTTGTGATGATCAGAGAAAAACTGGAGCAGTGGTTGAAACATGCAACAGACGTGCTGATCAGATATCTGAAATGGATTCAGTTTTGGAAGGAGTTTTACAGACCAGAACCAGAAGAAGAGTGGCACGAATTATTTACGGAGGCATTGGCAAATGAAAGAAAGATAAATGACTATCTGGACGTGCTGATGTTTGGAACAGGAGAAGAGATTGTAGAGTTTTTCAAGATGAAGAGAAGGGAGGTTGAAAAAATTGAAGAAAGAATTAATGAATATCAGCGAGAAGTCCTTAATGGGATTAGAAGATATTGTGAACGAGGAGATGCTTACAACAGAAGATGTCAATGATATGTTGGAGCATACGGATAAAGGAAGAACAAAGCAGACAATCAGAAATTGTGTAACCGTATTACAAAAAGATCCAGTGCTGAAAAAAGCGATTAAACGAAATGAACTTTCTGGAAGAATGGATATTGTAAAAGAGGTGCCATGGGAACGGAGAAATAACAGTCCTACGGTTACAGATACTGATGAAAATAATTTGAAGATGTATCTGGAAGAAAATTATGAACTGACAAGTGAGCGTGTGATCAAAGCAGGAGTAGATATTGTTTCCAATGAAAATAAATATCACCCAATCAGAGATTATCTGGAGAGTCTGGTCTGGGACGGAATTCCAAGAATAGAAAATATGCTTCCACATTTTCTGGGAGCAGAAAAGAGCAAATATACAATCGGAGTAATGAAAATGCACATGCTGGCAGCGATTTCAAGAATTTATGAACCGGGAATAAAATATGATATTATGTTGTGTTTGGTTGGGAGTCAGGGAGCCGGAAAGTCCACATTTTTCAAATATCTAGCGATAAAAGAAGAATGGTTCAGCGACAATCTGGATCATTTGGATGATGAAAATATTTACAGAAAACTGCAAAATCACTGGATTATCGAAATGGGGGAAATGAAGGCAACTATCACAGCAAAGAATATTGAACAGATAAAATCGTTTCTGAGCAGACAGAAAGAAACTTATAAAGTACCTTATGAAGTTCACCCGGAAGACAGACCGAGACAGTGTGTATTTTGCGGTACTTCAAATGATCTGAATTTCCTTCCGCTGGACAGAACCGGAAACAGAAGATTTGCTCCGGTGATGACAGATATGTCGAAAGCAGAAGTTCATATTCTGGACAATGAGGCAGAGAGCAAAGCCTATATCGAACAGGCCTGGGCAGAGGCAATGGTACTGTATCGACAGGGAAATGTGTTCTTAGGATTTACAAAGGAAATTGAAGAAGAGGCAAAGCGTCTGCAGAAAGAATTTATGCCGGAGGATACCAATGCCGGAATCATACAGGCATTTCTTGATGACTACGATGACGATTATGTATGTACAAGAATTCTGTTTGATGATGCATTGCACCGAACTGGAGAAATGAAACAGTGGGAAGGTAAAGAGATTGCAAATATTATGAACAATGCGATTGAAGGCTGGAAACCACATGGTACACATCGGTTCGGAAAGGAATATGGCATCCAGCGGTCATGGAAACGAATAGAAGGTACTGAGAAAAAAGACAAAGACGGATTCATGGAAGTATCGGAACAATTGAAAATACCGTTTGAGTAAAGATTATTGTAAACGATGTAAACGGAACTTAAAGGAAAAACTTAAAAAGTTAACTTTTAAAATCTTTTAAGCCCTGTTTACAAATTCCGTTTACAGACAGGAATGGAGCAGAAAATAATGAAACAGGGAAGATTAGGATATAACAGCAGTAATGGAAGATATGGATTATTATCATCAGACTTATGGATTGATACAGGATTTCACTGCGGAGAAGGACTGGAAGTGCTGGTAGATGATGAATGGGTACAGACCAGAGTGGAGATGAATTTGGCAAGAGAATGGTATCTGGTGGGGACACCTTATTGTGGAGATCTGGAATATGTGCAGGCAAGGATACCTGGATAAACAGATCTATGATCCACTTCGGTCGGTGCAGAACAGACGTCCATAAGGACGTTATGCCCCCGGCAGGGCGCAAGGGGACTTTTGATGGACGGTACGGCTGTCGAAAGTGCTTTTGCGTTACTTTTGACAAAAGTAACAAAACCGCCGTATCCGGCGAAAGTTTCTTAAATATCGCCATGTCTGGCGTAAATAAAAATTATGTGCCATATCTGGCACTCAAACAGAAAAGAGGTGAGAAAATTTATGATGAAAAGAACAATCAGTGGCATGATCGGAGCCGGATCACTGGCTCATAACAGACGGGATTTTATAGCAGAAAATGTAAATCCAGACAGAGTACAACTGAACATTTGTTATAAGAATGAGAATCTGAAAGAAGTCTATAAAGAACTGTTTGATGATGCGGTGGAGAGATACAATGTCGGGAAAAGAAAGGATCGGCAAATTGCAAATTATTATGAAAAAATCCGACAGGGTAAACAGGAGAAGTTGTTCCATGAAGTAATATTTCAGATTGGTAATCGTGAGGATATGGCAGTTGGCACGACAGAAGGAGATTTGGCCGTAAGGGTACTGGATGAATATATGAAAGACTTCCAGAAAAGGAATCCGTCACTTCGGGTATTTAACTGCTATCTGCATCAGGACGAAGCTACTCCGCATCTGCATATTGACTTTGTTCCTTATGTGACCAACTGGAAGGGAAAAGGAATGGATACCAGAGTTTCACTGAAACAGGCATTGAAAAGTCTTGGATTTCAAGGTGGAAATAAGCATGATACAGAACTGAATCAGTGGATAAATCATGAAAAAGAAGTGCTGGCTGAAATCGCAAAACAGCATGGAATTGAATGGGAACAGAAAGGCACACATGAAGAACATCTGGATGTTTACAATTTCAAGAAAAAAGAACGCAAAAAGGAAGTGCAGAAATTGGAACAGGAAAAAGAAAATCTGACAGTGGAGAATGAAGGATTGACTTCTCAGATTGCGGACGCAAGGGCAGATATTAAGCTACTGGAAGAAGAAAAAATTCAGTTCCAGAAAGATAAAGAGATAGCGGAAAAACGTGCGGAGAAAGCAGAAACGGAATTGAAAAAACTGGAGGACAGAAGAGAATTCCTGCAACCAGTGATGGATAATGTCAGTAAGGAAATAAAAGAATATGGAATGATTAAAACATTTCTGCCGGAAGCTACAGCATTGGAACGTGCGGTAACTTACCGGGATAAGAAAATAAAACCATTATTCATTGAAATGAAAAACAAAATCGGTGCGATGGCTGCACAGGTGAAAGAACTCACAAGAGAAAGAGATAGTTGGAAAAGTAAGTTTCAGAAGAAAAAGCAAGAGCATGAAAAAACAAAAAAGGAACTGGCAGAAGTTCAGAAAGATTATCAGAAATTGTCTGGTGAGAAAGAAATACTACAGGGGCTTGCGGACAGATATAATCGACTTTTACGCATGCTGGGGAAAGATATGGTAGAAAGACTGGTACAGGACGATATCCGGATACAGGAGGAACTTGAAGCAAAAAAGAGGAAAGAGCAAATGCCGAAAAAAATAGGTGACCGCATACAATGGGCAAGAGAACGAAGTGAAGAACACAATGTACAAATTAAGAAGAATAAAGCAAAGTACAGAGGAATGGAGTTGTAAGGATATGAAGAAACAAATTTATGATGAAAAGAATGGACTGAGCTATACATTGCATGGAGATTATTATCTGCCAGATCTGGTAATCAATGAGGAAGAAACCACATATGGGAAATATGGAATAATGCGAAAGCAGTTTTTGAAGGAACACAGGAGTGCCAGGTATCAATATCTGGTACTGACCGGGAAACTGACGGAACATCTGAATCAGGTTGATAAGGAAGCGAGAGAAAAAGTCGAGATACTGGTGGAGCAGATGGCTGAACAGTGGGGCGTGACGGAAGAATTGAAGATGCAGGATCAGATGGAATGGGTGAGGAGGAAGAATAATATTCAAGCAACTGCTGAAGAAATAGCATATAAAAATATAATCTTTATGTAGGAAAGAGGCTGTCTGCAGGAGTTGTGGACAGCCTCATGTATAGGAGGGGTTATTGGTTATTCTTCAGATATATCATAGTCAGTGGTTGTATCAGAAAATTTTGTATCCCAAATGGCTTCTTCAATGGCTTGTAAACATTCATCTGTATGTTTGGAAATATCTTGCCCCCAGAAGTGAAGAACAGTATAGCCTAGGAATAGAAGCTTTTTATCATTTTCATAATCACGATTACGATTTCGCTCGATTTTTTTGATCCAAAAATCTGGATTTTTTCCTTTTTCAAGCCGAAGTTTGAGAATCTCCCAATCCTTTCCGTGAAAAAATTCACTATCGCAAAAAATAGCAATTTTATATTTGGTAAGAACAATATCAGGAGAACCAGGGAGAGCTTTATAATTTTTTCGATAGCGATAACCTTTGTGCCATAGAGCTTTTCGGAGCAATAGTTCTATGGAAGTATCTTTACTGTGGATCTTACGCATATTGTTTGAAACAGTAGCGGAATCACGTGACATATAGGTACCTTCTTTCTACCTGAACTGATGAAAATATATTATCAAAAAACAGAAGAAATAGCAAAGGGGTTAAGAAACATACAAGAGGAAATCTAACGATATAGTGAGAAAATTGCTTGTTGCTAATTGTGGTATATGGTAAAATATGAGTTGTACTATTTTTGATTTTGGAGGAATTTTAATGGCGATTTGTTATGATAAATTATGGAAGTTATTAATAGATAAAAAAATGAACCGTACAGAATTGAAGGAAGCGTCAGGAATAAGTTTTAATGTATTAGCTCGATTAGGAAAGAATGAGCCAGTTTCATTTGAATCAATAGAAAAAATATGTTTTACATTAAATTGCAAGATAGAAGATGTTGTAGAGATAAAAAAAGAAAAATCACCACAAATCGATAGCGATGCATTTACAACCATAGAACTGTTTGCTGGAGCTGGTGGTTTGGCTTTGGGGATAGAAAAAGCTGGATTTGAACCATTGGGACTAATAGAGTTTGATAAAGATGCGGCAGAATCTTTGAAAACCAATAGGCCGAACTGGAGAGTTATTCATGATGATATAGCTAATATATCTTGTTTGGATTTGGAAGATTATTTTGGTATAAAAAAAGGAGAACTGGATTTATTATCGGGAGGAGCACCGTGTCAGGCTTTTTCTTATGCTGGAAAAAGATTAGGACTTGAAGATGCAAGAGGAACACTTTTTTATCACTATGCAACTTTTTTACAAAAACTACAGCCAAAGATGTTTTTATTTGAAAATGTTCGAGGATTGTTGACTCATGATAAGGGAAGAACATATGCAACAATAACAAATATTTTTGAACAGGCGGGATATACCATTCAGAAAAAGATTTTAAATGCGTGGGATTTTGGTGTGCCGCAGAAAAGAGAGAGACTAATCACTGTTGGAATTAGAAATGATTTAGTGGGAAAAGTTTCATTCTCATTTCCAAAAGAACATGATTATAAGCCTGTTTTGCGAGATGTTTTGTTGGATTGTCCAGAAGGACCAGGGGTACCATATGGAGAAAATAAAAGAAAAATATTTGAATTAGTTCCACCTGGAGGATATTGGAGAGATATTGATCCGGAGATTGCAAAAGCATATATGAAAAGTTGCTGGGATATGGAAGGTGGAAGAACAGGAATTCTTAGGAGAATGAGCCTGGATGAACCGTCATTGACGGTATTGACTTCACCGTCTCAGAAGCAAACAGAAAGATGTCATCCATTGGAAGCAAGACCGTTTACGGTACGTGAGAATGCAAGATGTCAAACATTTCCAGATGAATGGCAATTTTGTGGAAGTGTTCAATCTCAGTATAAACAGGTTGGAAATGCTGTTCCTGTCAATTTAGCATATGAAATTGGGTTAGAGATACATAAATCATTAGAGGGGGTAAAATAAATGGCGTGGAATTTAGATTTTATATCAGAAGAAGATTTTAAGAAGCATGTGCGTGCAACGATTATGAAATATGGAGAAAAACTGGAATCGTATGATTTGAAGCGATTCAATAGTAACCTGATTGATCCGATCAAGCTGATTTTTGATAAATCGGTGTATCGTACAAGCTGGGAAGAAATTGTAAATAATGAAATTTTCCGGCAGAGAGATAAGTCTAATAATAATGATATAGGATATTTTCACCAGAATATTTTTTCCTATTTCAAAGGCTGCGAAGTCCCGCAGGCAGGCTGGGATGTTATTTACAGAAACCCCGATGGAATACAAATGCCAGATGGAGATATTGTACATACAATATATGTGGAAATGAAAAACAAACACAATACTATGAATTCTGCATCTTCTGCAAAAACATATATAAAGATGCAGGGACAGATTTTGGAAGATGATGATTGTGCGTGTCTGTTGGTTGAAGCAATTGCAAAGAAATCACAGAATATAAAATGGTCAACAAAAGTTGATGGGAAAAATGTACAGCATAGGTTGATTCGCCGTGTGAGCATGGATCAGTTTTATGCAATTCTCACTGGTGAAGAAGATGCATTTTATAAGATGTGTATGGCATTGCCGGAGGTAATCAATTCTGTTGTAAATGAAGAAGGCGGTGTTGAAGTACCACACGATACGGTTATTGATGAATTGAGAAAAGTGGCATCATTATATGGTGATGAAAACGATGAACTGTCTATGGCAATGGCTGTATATATGCTTGGATTCAATACGTATATGGGATTTGGAGATAAAATCCGTGGAGAATTAGGAGAAGATAAAGACGGAATGCTGAAACGGATTTATGAATATGTGAGAAAAATGCAGAAATAAAAGCATATCTTGGAGGTGAAAGATGGAGAAGGTAATGAATGAAAAAATTATTATGAACTATGAAGTGGTGGAACTATTACACAAATCTTCTTCATGGGGAAATATCGTATTTAAAGTAAAACCGCAAAATAAAGAAAAGTTGTATGTGCTTAAGTGTTTTCCGAAGATTGAAAATGGTTTGCAAAAACTAATTTTTAAAAGAGAGATTGAAGCCTTACGAACATTGAATGTTTGTGAAGGAATAGTAAAGTTAAGAGATAGCAGTACAGAGTTATATCCTTTTAAGGAGAATGAATGCTATGGTGGCATTCTTATGGATTATGTTCCGGGTGAAACTTTAGACCATATAAATTGGAATAAATATACGCAACTAAAAAAGTATGAAATATGTCTTCAGATTTTAAGAGCAGTAAATAACGCTCATTCGAATAATGTGATTCATAGAGATTTGAAACCTTCAAATATAATTTATGATAAATATGCAGATAAGGTTACGTTAATTGATTTTGGAACAAGTAAAATAAAAACAGTTATGGATTCCGAAACTACTATGCCATTATATTCAGAAGGTTATTCTGCACCAGAACTTATATTGGGTAAAAATATCACAGAAAAATGTGATTACTATTCAATAGGAATAATAATGAGTGAAATTTTATTATCACAAAAAAATGGAAGTGATATTAATAGTAGAATTGAGGAGTGGACTGGAAGAAAAGAGATAAAAGATATTCTATTATCATTAGTTCAAGAAAAACCTGAAAATAGACCAGAGTCACTGGAAAATGTAATTGTGGTTTTGGAGCAATTAATAGGAAATCTTAATACATCAAGTTGTAGCTATAGTATTGCAATTGATTCTAGAAAGCTGGTTCAATTAAAAAGGAATTCTATTGTTGAAGAAAGTATGACAATGGTACAGCTTACTAATTCATTTCTCAAAAATGAATTTAAACAATCCTATGGTTATTATGATGTAAAAGATCAGCAGTATGTAATTACTGGTGAAAGGATGATTATGAAGTGTGGATATGATGAAAATGAGCAGAAAATGTATGTAACATATGTTGGAAAAATTACTGCTG
>OIDD01000868.1_pt1 | contig 14512 bp, 12 predicted proteins | sample 1606751 | NCBI WGS metagenome assembly OIDD01 (sample SAMEA3882544, study PRJEB24775) | human gut metagenome | biome: human-associated habitat; feature: intestine environment; material: feces | place: Netherlands | collected 2009/2010
ATATCTCCTGCGGTCATCCCCCGCTGCCCTACTGTTTCAGCAGCCAGATCACCTGCCAGCCCATGCACATATACACCAAGTGCAGCCAGCATAACAGGAGAAAATTTCTTTTCTGCTGCCAGGTACATACACTGTATACCGGCAAGCACACCGCTTAACACATCTCCACTTCCCGCTGTAGCCATTCCTGCATTACCCGAAATGTTCAAATACATATCTCCAAAAGCATCTGCCACCACAGTACAGGCATCCTTCAGAACGCAAACCGCTCCAGACTCCTTTGCATAATCAGCTGCAGTCTGTGCCAGACAATCCTGGATCTTACCGATTTCTTTTCCGCACAGACGACTCATCTCACCAATATGAGGTGTCAGGATCACATGTTCCCCGATAAAACACTTCCAGTTGTCATGGACTGACAGAAGATTCAGGCCATCTGCATCCAGAATTACTGTTTTTTTACACTCAGCTGCCTTCGCCAGGAACCACTGAGCTCTTTCCCTGCTCTGCGCTCCGGTTCCAAGACCCGGTCCTATCACAAGCACATCACACCAGTCAAGCATTGCCTGGTTTTTTTTCTCATCAAAATCACAGGTGATCATGGCTTCCGGCAACAGTGTCTGCAACGGAATCCTGTTGGCCTCCACGGTCTGAATTCTCACCATTCCCGCAGAGCTTTTCAGAGCAGCTGCTGCACTCAGATATGCAGCTCCGCACATTCCTTCGCTGCCAGCTATAAGAAGAACCTTACCGAAGGTTCCTTTATTTCCATAGGGAACTCTCTCCGGAAGCATTTTCAAATCTTCACGTTCCAGATGATGCATACAGATTTTCTTTCCGGGTATGGAATAGATTCCGATATCCGTAACAACGATCTCACCGCCATACATGCGTCCGGGATAAAAACACAGCCCTCTTTTGCGAAAAGCAAAGGTAACCGTAAGATCTGCCCGGAATGCAATCCCCTTCTCAAATCCGGTATCTGAGTCAATCCCGGATGGAATATCCACAGCTACTTTATACGCAGATGCCCGGTTCATTGTACTGATAAGCTCTGCATATTTTCCCTCTACAGGTCTGCTCAGTCCAACCCCAAAGATGGCATCTACTATAGTAGTATATTCATCCGGATCCAGGTTATGCACCCGGGGCACCTGATAATATTCTGCTGTTTTAAGCTGTCCGGCAGTTTCAGCAGTCATTTTCTCTTCCTTACCCGCAATATAATACCAGGTTCTGACTCCTCTCAACTGAAGCAGTCTGGCAATCGCCAATCCGTCTCCGCCATTGTTGCCGGTTCCGCAGACCACAAGGATTTTCTCTTTTTCTTTATTCTTTAATCTCTGTACAATCTCCTCAACCGTCTTTAATGCCGCCCTCTCCATAAGTACCGGAGACGATATCCCGGCTTTCTGAATCGTATTATGATCCAGTTCTTTCATCTCAACAGCAGTTACAATCTCTCTCATCTGTTCACCTCCTGTTTACAATAACACATTTACATACAAGAGAAAAGCTGTGATCAGATGACCACAGCCTTGTGTTTCACAGTTATCCCTTACATCCCTTCATGTTCCTTTCTGTACTCACTCAGGTTATAGGACAAAGTCATAAGACTCTCTGAAAGATGTACGTTCTCTACCATTACATCCTCCGGGGCATCCAGATCAATATGTGCAAAATTCCAGATTGCCTTAATTCCATTATCAATTAAAATCTTTGCCATCTCTTTGGCTTTATTTTTAGGAAGAGTCAGGATCGCGATCTCAACCTCATTCTCCTTCAGAAACAAAGGAAGATCGCTCAACATCTGAATCTCAATTCCACGAACTGCAATCCCCTCAAGTACAGGATTGACGTCAAAAATACCAACCAGCTTAAATCCGCGCTTTTCAAAATCCACATAATTGGCCAATGCCTGTCCCAGATTACCGGCACCCAGAATAATCATCGGATGTACAGTATCTAGCCCAAGGATCTTACCGATTTCTGTATACAAATAGCGTACATTATAGCCGTAACCCTGCTGACCAAAACCACCGAAATTATTTAAGTCCTGACGAATCTGGGAAGCCGTCACATGCATCTTCTTGCTAAGATCATTTGAAGATATACGCTCTACATTCTCCTCCATCAATTCACCGAGGTAGCGGTAGTACCGCGGCAGACGCTTGATTACCGCTTTCGAAATTTCCTTAGCTTCCACAAATTTTCCCTCCTTAGCTTATCTATGTCAATTATACCCAGATGTTATTTTATTGTCAAATTAAATTTGTACTTTTTGACCAAATATTTCTGTATTTTTTTATCAATTTCATTCTGAAAAATTCCCCGGAATATCATATTTTCTTCCATGCATCCATCCGGTGCTTTCTTTTCCCTGGACAAAATCTCTTAAAATGCTTTCAAAAACAGGCATTTTCGATTATAATAGTACGCGGACAAATTACAAACGGAGGAATTCCTATGATTTTATCATGTCAGAATATCTGTAAATCCTTTGGCGAAAAAATCATTCTCAAGGATGCCAGTTTCCATATAGAAGACCGCGAAAAGGCAGCTCTCATCGGCAATAACGGTGCAGGCAAGACGACTCTGCTGCGAATCATTATGCATGAGCTCTCCCCGGATTCAGGAAACGTGGTACTTGCCAAAGATAAAAATATCGGCTACCTTGCCCAGTATCAGGACATTCATGGCCATCATACCATTTACGAAGAACTGATTTCCACCAAACAGCACATTATTGATATGGAGAACCGTCTGCGCTCTCTGGAACAGGAAATGAAAACCACCACCGGAGATGCTCTGGACAGCCTGATGAATACTTACACAAGACTGAGTCACCAGTTTGAACTGGAAAATGGTTACGCTTACAAAAGTGAGATCATGGGTGTATTAAAAGGTCTTGGTTTCACAGAAGAAGATTTCGAACGCCAGATAGAAACTCTTTCAGGCGGCCAGAAAACCCGCGTAGCTCTGGGTAAACTGCTTCTTGCCAGCCCTGACATTCTTCTTCTGGATGAGCCTACCAACCATCTGGATATGGAGAGTATTTCCTGGCTGGAAACCTATCTTCTGAATTACCCGGGTGCTGTATTTATCGTATCCCACGACCGTTACTTTCTTGACAAAGTCGTAACAAAAGTTGTGGAAATCGAAGCAGGAAATATGCGTATGTACAGTGGCAACTATTCTGCCTATGCCCTGAAAAAAGCCCAGCTGCGTGACGCCCAGTACAAAGCCTACCTGAACCAGCAGCGGGATATCAAACATCAGGAAGCAGTCATTGCCAAGCTGAAATCCTTTAACCGCGAGAAATCCATCAAACGTGCGGAAAGCCGCGAGAAAATGCTGGATAAAGTCCAGCGCATTGATAAACCACAGGAGATTCAGAATCAGATGCGCATTTCCCTGGAACCAAGATTTGTCAGCGGAAATGATGTCCTTACTGTGGAAAGTCTTTCCAAATCTTTTCCCGGACAGACACTTTTCAGTGACATCTCCTTTGAGATCAAACGTGGAGAACGTGTAGCCCTGATTGGCAATAACGGCACAGGCAAAACCACCATGTTAAAGATCATCAATGGGCTGATCGATGCAGACAGCGGCAGATTTACTCTTGGTTCCAAGGTACAGATTGGCTACTATGACCAGGAACACCATGTTCTTCATATGGAGAAAACTATTTTTGAGGAAATCTCAGATGCTTATCCCACACTTACGGAAACAGAAATTCGAAATATGCTGGCAGCATTCCTTTTCACAGGGGATGACGTATTCAAACTGATCTCCGCTCTGTCCGGCGGAGAAAGAGGTCGTGTTTCCCTCGCCAAGCTGATGCTGTCCGAAGCAAACTTTCTGATCCTCGATGAGCCCACCAACCATCTGGATATCGCTTCAAAAGAGATTCTTGAAGAGGCATTGAACAGTTACACAGGAACAGTATTCTATGTTTCCCACGACCGTTACTTCATCAACCAGACAGCTACCCGGATCCTGGATCTGACCAATCAGGCAATTGTAAATTATATCGGAGATTACGACTATTATCTGGAGAAAAAAGAAGAGCTGACGGAAAAATATGCTCCGGCTGCCGCTCAGGCTGTGACAGAAGCAAAGCAGGCTTCTGATAACAAGCTTTCCTGGCAGCAGCAGAAAGAAGAACAGGCCCGTCAGCGAAAACGAGAGAATGAACTAAAAAAAGTAGAAGCCCGCATTGAAGAACTTGAGACCAGAGATAAAGAGATCGACGAAACCATGATTCTCCCGGATGTCTGCACAAATGTGGCAGAATGTGCGAAACTCAGCAAAGAGAAAGCCGCCATTACCGAAGAATTAGAAGGATTATATGAAAAATGGGAAGAACTTGCATAATGCAGGTTCTTCCCATTTTCGCAGTTTATAACTTTTTACAGGTTTCTCCGCTGCAGTGTGATCCTGCCCGGAGAACTTTATAATGTTATAGAAACATTACCGGATAATTTCTGACATTATAAAATTTCATCCAGTCTCTCTCTGATGGCAAGGATGAAATCTTTGCTGTTCAGTACTGTCACATCCTCAAGAGAAGTGATCAGCGCAAGGTCTTTTGTCATCTTACCGCTTTCAATCGTTTCCAGAGTCGCCTTCTCCAGTTTATCAGCAAATTCCATCAATTCTTTATTGCCGTCCAGCTCACCTCTTTTTCTCAGAGCTCCGGTCCATGCAAAAATAGTTGCTACAGAGTTAGTAGATGTCTCCTCACCTTTCAGATAGCGATAATAATGTCTCTGTACAGTTCCATGAGCAGCTTCATATTCGTAATATCCCTGTGGAGATACCAGTACAGATGTCATCATAGCCAGAGAACCAAATGCTGAAGAAACCATATCGCTCATAACATCTCCATCATAGTTCTTGCAGGCCCAGATAAATCCGCCTTCAGCCTTCATGACACGAGCTACGATATCATCGATCAGGCTGTAGAAATATTCAATGCCTGCTGCCTCGAATTTCTCCTTAAACTCATCTTCATAAATAGTTGCAAAGATTTCCTTAAAACGTCCGTCATAAATCTTGGAGATCGTATCCTTGCCGCCAAGCCACAGGTTCTGTTTTGTATCCAGTGCATATTTAGAGCAGCTGTGTGCAAAGCTTTCAATGGAATCGTCCAGGTTATGCTGTCCCTGTAATACACCGGCTCCGGTAAAATTATGGATCAGCTCACGCACGATGGTTCCATCCTCTGCCGTAAATACCAGCTCAGCCTTACCAGGTCCCGGAACCTTCATTTCTGATGCCTTATACACATCGCCATACGCATGTCTTGCAATCGTGATCGGCTTTTCCCAGGTCTTAACATTTGGCTCAATTCCCTTTACGACAATCGGCGCACGGAATACCGTTCCGTCAAGCATGGCACGGATGGTTCCGTTCGGACTCTTCCACATCTCTTTTAAATTATATTCTGTCATTCTTGCGGCATTCGGAGTGATCGTTGCGCATTTTACAGCAACACCGTATTTCTTTGTTGCATTTGCAGAATCAACCGTTACCTGATCGTTTGTCCGGTTACGCTCTTCCAGTCCCAGATCATAATACTCTGTTTTCAGATCAATAAACGGAAGTAACAGCTCATCCTTGATCATTTTCCAGAGAATTCTTGTCATTTCATCTCCGTCCATCTCTACCAGTGGTGTTGTCATTGTAATCTTGCTCATCGCTTCATTCTCCTTTATTTTATTTCATCAGATTTTCCCAACCGACTTTATCCATGTTGGATATCGTATTGCGGATATGGAGTCTGGCACACTCCTCCGCTGTCCGGGCATCCCTTGCCTTTAATGCCTCGGCAATTGCCCGGTGTTCATTGATCGACGCATGAGCCCGTGCTTTCTCTTCCAGTGTGATCCGCCGGATGCGCTGCAGATAATGATGATAGTCACGAAGCACACGTGTCAGTTCTTTGCTTGCGCATGCCTCATATACCATTTCATGGAAACGGTTATCCAGTTCCAGTATCTGATCCCAGTTTTCTTTGGAATAGTGAAAATCGGATAAAAATACGATTTCTTCCAGTTCCTCCAACTGTTCCTGCGTGATCCGCTCCGCTGCCCACCGGGCACATAATCCCTCTAAAAGCGTCCGTATCTCATAGATATCTTTGATATCCTGAAGGGTAACCCCTTCTACAAACGCTCCCTTGTTTGGAATGATATGTACCAGTCCTTCCAGTTCCAGCTGCCGAAGCGCTTCCCGGACAGGAGTCCGGCTCACCCCAAGATCGTCGCCAATATTCTTTTCCTTCAGTTCCTCATTCGCCTGATATTTTCCATTTAAAATATCTTCCCGAATGGAATGAAAAACTTTGGCACTTAATGAATAATGATCTTCTGCCATAATTTCACCTTATATAATATCGAATTTTTGTCTATAACACAATACCAAGCTCTTTACAAACGGAAGTAATTTCTACAACAAGTTCCTGATCCGTCATAACCGTCACGCGTCCGTCATCGTATTGTGTGTCTACCCAGTCTTTGATCCGGTGTACAAGTTCTGAGTTTTTGTCCACTTTCCGGTCATCCGGTAAATGATAATAATTGTTGATCCAGTGTGCAATACCTGCCAGACCTGAGGTATTCGATACTGCTACCAGAGGTGGACGGTTTAAAAATTTTCCGGTATCGAAAATGTTATAGATTTCCTCGTTTTTCAGTAATCCGTCTGCGTGAATACCGGCTCTTGTCACATTAAAGTTACTTCCGACAAACGGCGTCTGCGGCGGCTGTTTGTATCCCAGTTCTTTTTCATAATATTCGGAAAGTTCTGTGATCACGGTCGTATCCATGCCGTCGAGAGTGCCGCGCAGCTGGGCATACTCAAATACCATGGCTTCCAGAGGCGTATTACCGGTACGCTCTCCGATTCCAAACAGAGAACAGTTGACACCACTTGCTCCGTACAGCCATGCAGTGGTAGAATTGTTGACTGCTTTGTAAAAATCATTGTGTCCATGCCACTCAATCTGGGAAGAAGGAACTCCGGCATGTGTTGTCAGACCGTAAATGATTCCCGGCACACTTCGCGGAATTACGGCACCAGGGAAGTTTACCCCATATCCCATCGTATCGCAGGCACGTACCTTGATCGGAATCTTGTACTCATCCTGCAGTTTCATCAGTTCCACACAGAACGGAATTACAAATCCGTAAATATCGGAACGTGTGATATCCTCAAGATGACAGCGAGGACTGATGCCGGTCTCCAGACAGTCGCGGATCACGCTCAGGTACAGATTCATAACCTCCCGTCTTGTCATTTTCATTTTATAGAAAATATGGTAGTCAGAACAGCTGACAAGAATGCCCGTCTCGCGGAGACCCAGGTCTTTGACCAGCTGAAAGTCCTGTTTGCTGGCACGAATCCAGGAAGTGACTTCCGGAAACTGATAGCCACGTTCCATACATTTATATACCGCGTCGCGGTCTTTCTTACTATATAAGAAGAATTCACTCTGACGAATCTTTCCCTTCGGACCGCCAAGTTTATGTAAGTAATCATAAATCGTCACGATCTGTTCGGTGGTATACGGAGCACGGGACTGCTGCCCATCACGGAATGTGGTATCTGTAATCCAGATTTCATCCGGCATATTATGCGGAACAATACGATCATTAAACGCAATCTTCGGAATCTCCTCATAGGGAAAAAGGTTCCGGAATGTATTCGGTTCATCCACATCTACCAGCTGATAAAAATGTTCTTCGAGCTGCAACAGGTTTGATTTGTCATTCATTACTACTTCTCTCATGTGCTGACTACTCCTTTTCATACATGAATAATTGTATACAATTATTACGTTATAAAATCATTTTATCTATTTACTATGTGAAAGTCAATGAATTTTTTTAGAAAAATATGGAACCCTTTTGCTGCCGTCTCATACACTATACTGTAAATATATTTATTTGGAGGTCACTTATGAGTGATTTAACTGCTACAAACTGTGGATGTTCAACAGATAACGGATGTGGATGCAATTCTATTATCTGGATCATTCTTCTTCTCTCCTGCTGTGGAAATGGATCTTTCTGCGGAAACAACAACGGATGCGGATGCAGTGGCGGCGGAAACGACTGCTGCTGGCTGATTCTTCTTCTGTTATTCTGTGGCGGATGCAATGGCGGCGGAAACGGATGCGGCGGAATCTTCTAATATTTGTGTTAGAAACGTGTGCAGCAAGGTGCACAACCAAAAAGGGATGCAGTATCTGCATCCCTTTTTGCATATAAAATGCTATCCTTCTTTTGTGGCTTTTTCTTTCTGGATCTGACGTTCCACAGCCTCTTTTACCCTGCATTCCGTGGGAACATTCCGTCGTTTCAGGCATTCTTCATCCACTTCATAAACACTGTTTCCATCAATAATCAGTCTCTCATGCATCTATTTTTTCCTTTTTCTTTTATTGTATTCATACAGACAGGCATTCTCTCATAAAATAATAGAAAAATTATATAGGATGTGTGATCCATGGATGAAAATAAATCCATCACGTATGACGATCTGATCCAGACGAGAAATACGCAGATCTTAAAGTCCATCGTACCATATTTAGACGTTCCGGCACAAAAGCCGCTTGCCATGCTGATCCAGCTGATGGAATGGAAAAATGCCACAGCAGCTTTCTCCAGACAGGAGAACAGCATGGCTGCCTGTTCTCTGCCTGCCGGTACCAAACGGCGGGATGCAATGCTTAGTGCAGTCCGTAAATATTGTACCCCAAAAGAACAGGAAATGATTGATACATTGCAGACTCTGTTTTGTATTATGGAAAATCAGGATCTGTTTCACAATCCATAAATCCGCAGGAGGTTTTTGAATGGATTCCAATCTTTTGAACAATCCGGCGTTTGCCAATTTAAGTCCGGAAAAATTGCAATTTCTGCTCTCCTTTGCACAGAAAGAAAAACCTTTAAACATGAAAGATGCCATGCCGTTTCTTCTCTCAAATATGAGGCAGGCAAAGGAAAACCATATTGATTTCACAAAGCCTGAAATCGAACTGTTGTGTGATCTGCTGTCCAAAGACCTTCCGCCTGAGAGTCAGACGCAAATGAAAAAGATCATGTCCCTGATGTCGATGAACCGTTCACATCCAGCTCCCTGATCGGGATTTTTAAAATTTTATCCAGCGGGAACAGGCTTTTGCCTTTCCCGTCGGTTCCCTCATAATATTTTTCTCCTGCCGATTCAAACAGAATATATAAGGTATTGTCACTTACATCGAGTTCTTCCGATGCCGGAGGCATTTCCACTTTCTTTCTCGGATGTTTCGGCCGGGTTGCGAGTGCCGTGACAGAGTCGTAACAATATAAATAGGAAGACTGGTTTCTTCCGTAGGAAGTGCTCAGATATACGTTTCCGGAATCATCGAACGTAACTCCCTGCACCTTTTGCGGAATTTTATAATCACTGAGGGCAATCAGTTTGTCCGTCTTTTTATCCAGATAATATGCCACCATTCGTGAATTCACCAGAAGTGTATGCGTTGCAATCCACAATCTTCCGCCATACCAGGTAATACAGGAAGGCGTATTTTTGACCGGAAACTCATCCACAACATCTCTTGCATCCACGACATCTCCGGTATTCTGATAGGCCATCAGTTCAATAAAATCGTAGGAGATCCGCTCCACACAGTTTTCATAGGAATTGCACACCCATACATTGTCACCGTCAAACGCAATTCCTCCCAGATGGCTGTTTTCATCCATTCCCAGTGTGACCATATATTCTCCGGTTTCCCGGTCAAACACCATAAGCTCTCCCATACAGTCATCTTCCGTGGAATAAGAAGTGATCAGCACAAATTCGTCGGTCAGACAAATCCCCTGCGGGCACTGGGATGCACTGAAAATATATTTTTTTAACACATCCTCCTCCCGGGTATCCGGCATGCCCGGAATATCAATTTCATTGTAAAAGCTGTAATCAAGATCTTTCAACAGAACCAGATTTTTGTCGAACCGGCTCTCTCTTTTGTGATAGTTATAATATTCTACATTGTAATAATTATTAATCTTTGCGGTCCATTTGGCATAAAGAATGTAATGATCCTTACGATCCGTGGGAATGGTCTTTATCTGTTTGTGAAGCGCGGCATCGGAGTACCATCCGAGAAACCGGAATCCACTCCGGTATGGCGTATACAGCGGCTGGTCCCCGCTGAATGCCGGGTACGATTCTTTATTGAAAGAATTCTGTATGCCGCCTCCCAGAAAATACCCCACGGTAACCGTATCGTTCTTTGTGTGAACATTTGCAGGTTTTTGAAAGGAAGAACTCGAAGGGGCATAATTCTCCCCTTCGAGTTCTGTGTTTTTTGCATATGTCGGTGTCACGATAAAATTTAAGGTTATTGCAATCAATAATACAGCAAACACTGTACTATTCTTCTGTCTCCACAACTTTGCCTGCCCTCTCTTCTATTTCTCTTGCTGCCACATCCTCAGGTGCTTGTTCATACCGGGCAAATTCATAAGAAAATGTTCCGCTTCCGCTGGTCATTGACCGAAGCTGTGTATTATATCCATACAGTTCAAGATATGGAAGATCCGCATCGATCTCCTGATACCCGTTTTCTGCATTCATATTCATCACACGACCTCTGCGTTTATTCAGATCTCCCATGATTTCACCGGTATATTCCTCCGGAGTAATGATCTTTACAGAGGCAATCGGCTCTAACAATACCGGCTTCGCATCTAAAAATCCTTTCTTAAATGCCTGTTTGGCGGCTACTTTAAATGCCATCTCGGAGGAATCCACCGGATGATAGGAGCCATCATAGAGTACCGCTTTCACTCCGATTACCGGGTAGGCCGCAAGCGGTCCTTTCAAAACAGCTTCTGCAATTCCTTTTTCCACTGCTGGAAAATAATTTTTCGGAACGGCTCCACCCACAACACACTGTTCAAATACATAAGGGATCTCTAAATCCCCGCTCGGCTCAAATTTCATTTTAACATGGCCGTACTGTCCATGTCCACCGGACTGTTTTTTATATTTGTATTCAACATCTGATTTTCCACGTATGGTTTCGCGGAAAGCGACCTTTGGACGCATCAGTTCAATTTCTACTTTATACTTTTCAAGCAGCATACTCTGAACAATTTCAAGCTGCTGCTCACCCATGCCATATAACAGAGTCTGACGATTTTCACTGTCATTTACCACACGCAGCGTCTGATCTTCCATCAGAATTTTTTGCAGCGACTGGGAAATCTTATCCACATCCCCTTTGTTTTTTGCTTTGTAGCGCATAGATACGTACGGTTTTGAGAAATTCGTGCGAAGATAGGCAACCGGATTATTCCGTACGGACAGGGAATCCGTTGTCTGGGACTGGGACAGCTTTGCCAGTGCTCCGATATCCCCCGCATGAAGTTCTTTTACTTCCTCTGTTTTATTTCCGCGCAGAACGTACAGCTTTCCAATCTTTTCGTCACAATCCCTGTGATAATTAAATAAGACATCATCCGTCTTAAGCACACCGGAATTTACTTTGATCAGAGAATACTTTCCAATGTAAGGATCTACAATTGTCTTAAAAATATACGCACTCTTCGGTTTTGCAAAATCATAGTCCGCCGGATACACCTCGTTGTTTGTCGTATTGATGCCTGCGCAGGTCCGTTTGTCCGGGCTCGGAAAATATTTAATAATATCTGCCATCAGCGTATACATCCCGCGGGCAAGCGGATTCGATCCCATAAGAACCGGAACGATAGAACCATCCATGACATTTACCCTGAGCGCCTGACGAATTTCGTCCTCGGAGAATTCATCTCCGTTAAAATAACGGTCCATAAACTCCTCGCTGGTTTCTGCCACAGCTTCTAACAAAGCTTCTCTGCACAGATTAAGATTCTTTTGGGAATATTCCGGAACTTCAAATTTTTCAACTGTTCCCTCATCGGTCCATCGCTTTGCTTTCTGCTGGATGACATTGACATATCCGACAAACTGGCCATCCTCCCGGACCGGCAGATGAAACGGTGCAATTTTCTTTCCGTAAAGAGCCTGCAGATCTTCCACTACCTGACGGTAACTTGCATTGTCAATATCCATATCTGTCACAAAAATCATACGTGGAAGATGATTTTTTTCACAGATTTCCCAGGCGCGCCGCGTGCCTGTCTCGATTCCCGCTTTTCCGGAAATAACGATAATTGCTGCATCCGCTGCGGAAACTGCCTCTTCGACTTCCCCGACAAAATCAAAATAGCCTGGGGTATCCAAAACATTAATTTTGTTGTCTTTCCACGGGATCGCGACCACAGAAGTATGGATCGAAAACTGGCGTTTCGTCTCCTCCTTATCAAAATCACTGATGGTATTTTTATCTGCGACCGTCCCCATACGTGTCGTCAGACCTGCCAGATATGCCATGGCTTCCACCAGGGAAGTTTTGCCGCATCCTCCATGCCCCAGGAGAACCACATTACGAATTCTGTCTGTCGTATATACGTTCATAGTAAAACCCTCCTTTTTTAGAATATTTACTCTTTTATGGTTATATTCTACTAATTTTCAGAAAGTTTTACAACCTTTTTATGCATTTTGTTGAAGTATTTTTGCCGCAAGTTCTTCCAGATACGTCCAGCGATCCATTTTTTCTTCCAATTGTGTTTCCAGCTGCGTTTTTTCTTCTGTCAGTTCATTCAGCTTCACAAAATCCCGTGCGCAGGATGCCATCTCCCCATCAATCTCTCCCAGCCGTGTTTCCAAAGCTGCAATGTCGTCCTCAATGGTTTCATATTCTTTCTGTTCTTTATATGAAAATTTTAATTTATTTTCATGTTTCCATGTAGAACGTGAATCTTCTGTCGCCTGTTTTTCCCCTACATTTGCCGTCTCTTCATTTTTACGGAACGAATCGCCTGCAGTATCTACAAATTTTCCTTCCTCTTCGGCCCGTCTGTGGTAGTCCGTATATCCGCCCTCATACTGGCAGAGCTTTCCGTTTCCCTCAAAAGCAAAGATTCTGTGCACCACACGGTCCAGAAAATAACGGTCATGCGATACCGTAATCACAATACCGTCATAATGATCCAGATAATCTTCAAGAATGGTCAGTGTCGTGATATCAAGATCGTTGGTTGGTTCGTCAAGAATCAGTACATTGGGAGCTTCCATAAGGACACGCAGCAGATTCAGTCTGCGCTTTTCTCCGCCGGACAGTTTTTTGATCTGCCCATACTGTTCTTCCGGTGGAAACAAAAACTTATCGAGCATTGCGGATGCCGAAACCAGTCCATCTTCTGTACGCACATATTCTGCCGTATTTTTGATGTAATCAATCACGCGAAGCTCGGGATCCATATATGCAATTCCTGCTTTTTTATCCTGTTCGATCTCCTGTGTGTAATATCCGATTTTTATCGTCTGTCCAATGGTTACTTCCCCAGCATCCGGCAAAATTCTGCCATCAATAATTTTCATAAGTGTTGTCTTGCCGCATCCGTTTTTCCCGACAAAACCAATCCGGTCATTTTTTAAGAAGATATAGGAAAAATCAGAAATCAGTACATGATCTCCATATGTTTTTGTGATATGTGATAATTCCACGGTTGTTTTTCCCATACGGGAGGACACCGAACCGATTTCGATCTTTTTATCAACATCCGGCTTTTTTTGATCCCGCAAGGCCTCATAGCGCTGGATATGTGCTTTCTGTTTGGTGGAACGCGCCCTTGCCCCGCGCTGCATCCATTCGATTTCCTTGCGCAGAATGGACTGTCTTTTCCGTTCGCCTGCCCAGGCAATGTCTTCCCTCTCCTGTTTGGCTGCAAGATATCCGGAATAGTTTGTCTCATAGCTGTAAATCTGTCCTTTATCGACTTCCACAATCCGGTTGCATACACTGTCCAGAAAATACCGGTCATGTGTCACCATAACCATTGCTCCCCGGTAATTTTTCAGATAATTTTCCAGCCACTCTGCCATTTCGGCATCCAGATGGTTCGTCGGCTCATCCAAAAGCAATACATCACACGGAGTAAGGAGCACTGCAACAAGAGCCAGTCGTTTCCGCTGTCCGCCGGACAAATGTCCCACCGGTTCATCGAAATTGTATATGCCAAGCCGCGTCATCATGGATTTGGCATTGCTTTCCAGATTCCATTTTTCATGTTCTTCCCGGTCTTCCTGCTGATGCACACTTCCAATCTGCGCATAAGAAAGTACATTCTCAAGTGCTCCTTTTTGCGGGTCAAATTCCGGCATCTGCGGCAGATAGGAGACGCGCAGGCCGTTTTTGCGCATGACCACGCCGCCGTCCGGCTCATCCAGCCCCGACAGCAGCTTGAGCAGCGTCGATTTGCCCGCACCGTTTTCGCCGAGCAGGGTATGGACCTCGCCCTTGGCTACGGACAGATTGACATCGTGGTTCGCATAGAAGTCACCGAATCGTTTGCTGATGTGCTCCATGCGCAGCAGTTCTTCCAACTAAATCACGCTCCTCTGT
>OIDD01000878.1_pt1 | contig 14347 bp, 7 predicted proteins | sample 1606751 | NCBI WGS metagenome assembly OIDD01 (sample SAMEA3882544, study PRJEB24775) | human gut metagenome | biome: human-associated habitat; feature: intestine environment; material: feces | place: Netherlands | collected 2009/2010
GCCGGATTTACGGAAGTACAGTCTCCGGATTTATGAAAGATGGGATTCTGGCTTCAGGGATTGCAGCAGGAAGCCGTATTGAACACAACAGAGTCAGTACCAGTGCGGCAAATGGCATACTTGTAAAATGCATTGATAAGAGTGTGGTTGATGGTAATTACAGTTTTAAAAATAAGGCAAGAGGAATTCTTCTGCAGAGATGTGAGTCAGCAATGGTAGCGGATAATTTTGTTTCTGAAAATGCGATTAATGGAATTGAACTCAATATAAGAAGCAATCATTCTTCTGTGCAGGGAAATGTCTGTGGTTCCAATAAAAAATCAGGTCTGCGCATTGCCGGATCAAAGGGGATTTCGGCAGACGGAAATTCCTTCCGCAGCAACAGAGGATATGCGGCGGAATTTATCCGTTCTCATATCAGCAGTTATAAAGGCAATCGTTTTGAAGAAAATGGATATTCAAATCGTATCCACGTAAGAAACAGTAAAATCTCGAAGAAATAGCGTTACTGTTCACGCCGTTCACAGTAACGAAATAGCGACTGTTGCAATTATTTGAAAAAATTAAAAAAATATCAAAAAAGTGATTGACAGGCGCAACTTGCTGTGCTATAGTGAAGAATGCTATATTATGGCAAGATGTGCCTTTATGTCTTTTGGCAAAAAGGGTCAAGTTATAATAAATTTAAAGAAAAAACAGGGGTGAAACGTCAATGGAAAAAAACAGAATTCGTTCTGTAAAAACTGGAAAAAGCATGCGCATGAGCTACCAGAGACAAAAAGAAGTTCTGGAAATGCCGAATTTGATTGAAGTCCAGAAAGATTCCTATAAGTGGTTTCTCGATGAGGGCCTCAAAGAAGTGTTTGATGATATTTCTCCGATCGCGGATTATGGCGGAAAGTTTAGCCTAGAATTCATCGATTTCACGTATGACGCTAAAGATGCAAAATATACCATCGCACAGTGTAAAGAACGTGACGTAACTTACGCGGCACCTTTGAAGGTTCGCGTGCGACTGATCAATAAAGAAACAGAGGAAATCAACGAACACGAGATCTTCATGGGAGATCTTCCGTTAATGACAGAAACAGGTACTTTTGTTATTAATGGTGCTGAGCGTGTTATCGTCAGCCAGTTGGTACGTTCCCCTGGAATTTATTACGCAATTGCACATGATAAACTTGGTAAGAGACTGTTTTCCAGTACTGTTATTCCGAACAGAGGTGCATGGCTGGAATATGAAACAGATTCCAATGATGTATTCTATGTACGTGTGGACAGAACCCGTAAGGTTCCGATCACTGTGCTGATTCGTGCCCTTGGTATCGGCACCAATGCAGAAATCGTAGAATTATTCGGTGAAGAGCCGAAGATCCTTGCAAGTTTTACCAAGGATACATCTACCAATTATCAGGAAGGTCTTCTTGAACTGTATAAGAAGATCCGTCCGGGTGAGCCTCTTGCAGTAGAGAGTGCAGAGAGTCTTATCATGGCTATGTTCTTCGATCCGAGAAGATATGACCTTGCCAAGGTCGGCCGTTATAAATTTAATAAGAAACTTCATTTTAATAAACGTATTGTAGGACATAAGCTCGGAGAAGCTGTTGTTGATCCGTCTACAGGAGAAATCCTTGCAGAGGAAGGCACAAACGTAACAATCGAGCTTGCAGACAAGATTCAGAATGCAGCAGTACCATTTGTATGGATTCAGGGTGAAGAACGTAAGATCAAAGTTCTTTCCAGCATGATGGTTGATATTACAGCTCATGTAGATCTTGACTGTGATCCAAAAGAACTGGGTGTTACAGAATTAGTATACTATCCGGTACTTGAAAAAATCCTGGAAGAAAATGATAATCTCGAAGACATCAAAGCCGCTATCAAGAGAGATATCCATGATCTTATTCCGAAGCATATTACCAAAGAAGATATTTTGGCTTCCATTAACTACAATATGCATCTGGAATATGGCATCGGAAATGATGACGATATCGACCATCTGGGTAACCGTCGTATCCGTTCTGTTGGTGAACTCCTTCAGAATCAGTATCGTATCGGTCTTTCCAGACTGGAAAGAGTTGTACGTGAACGTATGACAACTCAGGACACAGAGAGTATTTCTCCACAGTCCCTGATCAATATCAAACCGGTAACAGCAGCAGTTAAGGAGTTCTTTGGTTCATCTCAGCTGTCACAGTTCATGGATCAGAATAACCCTCTTGGTGAGCTGACACATAAGAGACGTCTTTCTGCACTGGGACCTGGCGGTCTGTCACGAGACAGAGCCGGATTCGAGGTACGAGATGTCCACTATTCTCATTATGGACGTATGTGCCCTGTTGAGACTCCTGAAGGTCCTAACATCGGTCTGATCAACTCCCTTGCATCTTATGCAAGAATCAATGAGTATGGATTTATTGAGGCTCCTTATCGTAAAATCGATAAAACAGATCCGTCAAATCCGATCGTAACAGATGATGTTGTATATATGACAGCTGATGAGGAAGATAACTATCATGTAGCTCAGGCGAATGAGCCATTGGATGAAGAGGGACATTTCCTCCACAAAAACGTATCCGGTCGATTCCGTGAAGAGACTCAGGAATATGAGAAACGTATGTTTGATTACATGGACGTATCACCTAAGATGGTATTTTCTGTAGCGACAGCGCTGATTCCTTTCCTTCAGAACGATGATGCTAACCGTGCGCTGATGGGATCCAACATGCAGCGTCAGGCAGTACCGCTTCTTACAACAGAAGCTCCTGTAGTAGGAACTGGTATGGAAACAAAAGCGGCTGTTGACTCAGGTGTATGCGTTCTGGCTAAGAAGTCCGGTACCGTTCTTCGTTCCACATCTACAGATATCAGTATCAAGAATGATGATGGAACAAAAGATGATTATCATCTTACAAAATTCCTCCGCAGTAACCAGAGTAACTGCTACAACCAGAAGCCGATCGTATTCCAGGGTGAACATGTAGAAGCAGGACAGGTTATCGCAGATGGTCCGTCTACTGCAAATGGTGAGCTTGCTCTTGGTAAGAACCCGCTGATCGGATTCATGACATGGGAAGGTTACAACTATGAGGATGCCGTTCTGTTAAGTGAGAGACTGGTACAGAACGATGTCTATACTTCTGTTCATATTGAGGAATATGAAGCAGAAGCACGTGATACAAAACTTGGACCGGAAGAGATCACAAGAGATGTTCCGGGTGTCGGTGATGACGCACTGAAAGATCTGGATGAGCGTGGTATTATCCGTATCGGTGCAGAGGTTCGTGCCGGCGATATTCTTGTTGGTAAAGTTACTCCTAAGGGAGAAACAGAGCTGACAGCAGAAGAACGTCTTCTGCGTGCAATCTTTGGTGAGAAAGCAAGAGAAGTTCGTGATACTTCCCTTAAAGTTCCTCACGGAGAATATGGTATTATCGTAGATGCCAAAGTATTTACAAGAGAGAATGGCGATGAGCTGTCTCCTGGAGTAAATCAGGCAGTACGTATTTATATTGCTCAGAAACGTAAGATTTCTGTTGGTGACAAGATGGCTGGTCGTCATGGTAACAAGGGTGTTGTTTCCCGTGTACTTCCTGTTGAGGATATGCCATTCCTGCCGAACGGACGTCCACTGGATATCGTACTGAACCCACTGGGTGTACCTTCACGTATGAATATCGGTCAGGTCCTTGAAATCCACTTAAGTCTTGCTGCCAAAGCACTTGGATTCAACGTTTCCACACCGGTATTTGATGGTGCGAGTGAAATTGATATCCAGGATACTCTGGAACTGGCAAATGATTATGTAAATATTGAAGATTTTGAAGAATTCCGTGCAAAATATCAGGATACACTTGCACCTGATGTTATGGAATATCTGGATGAACACAAAGATCACAGAGAATTGTGGAAAGGTGTTCCGATTTCCAGAGATGGTAAAGTACAGCTCCGTGACGGACGTACAGGTGAATACTTCGACGGTCGTGTAACAATCGGACACATGCATTACCTGAAACTGCATCATCTGGTTGATGATAAGATCCATGCGCGTTCTACAGGTCCTTACTCACTTGTTACACAGCAGCCTCTGGGTGGTAAAGCTCAGTTTGGTGGACAGCGTTTCGGTGAGATGGAGGTTTGGGCTCTGGAGGCATATGGTGCTTCGTATACACTGCAGGAAATCCTGACAGTTAAGTCCGATGACGTTGTTGGACGTGTTAAGACTTATGAAGCAATCATCAAGGGCGACAATATTCCTGAACCAGGTATCCCTGAGTCCTTCAAAGTTCTTCTGAAAGAACTTCAGTCTCTGGGCCTGGATGTCAAAGTCCTCAGAGATGACAATACAGAAGTACATCTGCTGGAAACAGTAGATTATGGTGATACAGACCTTCGTTCTGTAATCGAAGGTGACAGCAGACATCACAGAGAAGAAGAGTCCTTCGGAAAACATGGTTACACCAAACAGGAATTCGAAGGTGAAGAACTTGTAGATGTTGAAGAGGATGAGGAAGACGATGATGATTTCATTGACTTCGACGAGTCCTACGATGATGAAGACAACGAGTAGAAAGGGGAAAGAATACATGGCAGAATCAACCACAGCAAATGAAACATATCAGCCAATGACTTTCGATGCCATCAAGATCGGACTGGCGTCCCCTGAGAAGATCAGAGAGTGGTCCAGAGGTGAGGTAACGAAACCGGAAACCATCAACTACCGTACTCTGAAACCGGAGAAGGACGGACTTTTCTGTGAAAGAATTTTCGGGCCAAGTAAGGACTGGGAGTGCCATTGTGGTAAATATAAAAAAATCCGTTATAAAGGTGTTGTCTGCGACCGATGCGGTGTAGAAGTTACAAAAGCATCTGTCAGAAGAGAACGTATGGGACATATCGAGCTTGCTGCTCCGGTATCCCATATCTGGTATTTCAAGGGTATTCCGTCCCGTATGGGACTGATCCTTGATCTGTCGCCGAGAACATTGGAAAAAGTTTTATACTTTGCTAACTATATCGTACTGGATCCGGCTGATTCCGGACTTCAGTACAAGCAGGTACTTACAGAGAAAGAGTATCAGGATGCTCGTGAAGCATATGGATATAATTTCCGTGTAGGTATGGGAGCAGAATCCATTATGGAACTGCTCAAAGCAATTGATCTTGAAAAAGACGCTGCTGAACTGAAAGCTGAACTTGTTGATGCAACCGGACAGAAACGTGCCAGAATCATCAAGAGACTGGAAGTTGTAGAGTCTTTCCGCGAATCAGGAAACCGTCCTGAGTGGATGATCATGACTGCAATCCCGGTTATTCCGCCGGATCTGCGTCCTATGGTACAGCTGGATGGTGGACGTTTTGCAACATCTGACCTGAATGATCTGTACAGAAGAATTATCAACCGTAACAATCGTCTGAAACGTCTTCTGGAGCTGGGTGCGCCGGACATCATCGTCCGCAATGAGAAACGTATGCTTCAGGAAGCTGTAGATGCTCTGATTGATAACGGTCGTCGTGGCCGTCCGGTAACAGGCCCTGGAAACAGAGCCCTGAAATCTCTTTCCGACATGTTGAAAGGTAAATCCGGACGTTTCCGTCAGAACCTGCTCGGTAAACGAGTTGACTACTCCGGACGTTCTGTTATCGTCGTTGGACCGGAACTGAAAATCTATCAGTGTGGTCTTCCGAAAGAAATGGCAATCGAACTGTTCAAACCTTTCGTAATGAAAGAGCTGGTTGCAAACGGAACTTCTCATAACATCAAGAATGCTAAGAAGATGGTCGAAAAACTTCAGCCGGAAGTCTGGGATGTCCTCGAAGATGTTATCAAAGAACATCCGGTTATGCTGAACCGTGCACCTACACTGCATCGTCTGGGTATCCAGGCGTTTGAGCCGATTCTTGTAGAAGGTAAAGCTATCAAGCTTCATCCACTTGTTTGTACTGCGTTCAACGCTGACTTCGATGGTGACCAGATGGCTGTTCATCTTCCACTTTCTCAGGAAGCTCAGGCAGAGTGCCGTTTCCTTCTGCTCTCACCGAACAACCTTCTGAAACCTTCAGATGGTGGACCGGTAGCCGTTCCTTCACAGGATATGGTCCTTGGTATCTACTACCTGACACAGGAGAGACCTGGAAATCCGGGAGAAGGTAAGTTCTTCAAGAGCGTTAATGAAGCAATTCTTGCTTATGAAAATAAAGTTATTACTCTTCAGTCCAGAATTAAGGTTCGTATCACAAAGACAATGCCTGATGGAACAGAAATGACTGGTATTGTAGAGTCTACACTTGGACGTTTCCTGTTTAATGAAATCCTTCCTCAGGATCTTGGATTCGTAGACAGAAGCATTCCGGGTAATGAACTTCTTCTGGAAGTTGATTTCCTGGTTGGCAAGAAACAGCTGAAGAAAATTCTGGAAAAAGTTATTAATACACACGGAGCTACCAAGACAGCAGAAGTTCTTGATGCTATCAAGGCTACAGGTTACAAGTACTCTACACGTGCAGCGATGACCGTATCCATTTCTGATATGACTGTGCCGCCTCAGAAACCTGAGATGATCCAGAATGCGCAGAATATCGTAGACAAAATCACAAAGAACTATAAGCGTGGTCTTATTACTGAAGAAGAGCGTTACAAAGAAGTTGTTGAAACATGGAAGAAGACTGATGATGAGCTTACAAAAGCACTTCTGGATGGTCTTGATAAATATAACAATATCTTCATGATGGCTGACTCCGGTGCCCGTGGTTCTGATAAACAGATCAAACAGCTTGCAGGTATGCGTGGTCTGATGGCCGATACAACTGGTCATACGATCGAGCTTCCTATCAAGTCAAACTTCCGTGAAGGTCTTGAAGTACTGGAATACTTCATGTCTGCACATGGTGCTCGTAAAGGTATGTCCGATACAGCACTTCGTACAGCCGACTCTGGATACCTGACCAGACGAATGGTTGACGTTTCTCAGGAACTTATCGTTCGTGAAACAGACTGCTGCGAAAACAGACCGGAAATCTCTGGTATGTATGTCAGAGGCTTCATGGATGGTAAAGAAGAGATTGAAAATCTTCAGGAACGTATCACAGGACGTTTCGCCTGTGAGACTATCACAAATAAAGATGGTGAAGTTCTTGTTAAAGCAAACCATATGATCACACCAAGACGTGCTGCACGTATCATGAGTGAAGGCGTAAGTGCAAACGGTGGTCCGATCGAAGAAGTTAAGATCCGTACAATCCTGACCTGTAAGTGTAAGGTTGGTGTCTGCGCTAAATGTTACGGTGCAAACATGGCAACTGGTGAAGCTGTTCAGGTTGGTGAGGCTGTTGGTATTATTGCTGCGCAGTCTATCGGTGAGCCTGGTACACAGCTGACTATGCGTACATTCCATAGTGGTGGTGTAGCCGGTGGAGATATCACTCAGGGTCTTCCTCGAGTTGAGGAGCTTTTTGAGGCAAGAAAGCCGAAAGGTCTTGCTATCATCACAGAAATCCCTGGTGTTGCTGTTATCAACGACACTAAGAAAAAACGTGAGATCATTGTAACAAATCCGGAAGATGGAGATTCCAAGACATATCTGATCCCTTATGGATCTCGTATCAAGATTGCAGACGGACAGGTTCTTGAAGCTGGTGATGAACTTACAGAAGGTAGTGTAAATCCACATGATATCCTGAGAATTAAAGGTGTTCGTGCTGTTCAGGATTACATGATCCGTGAAGTTCAGAGAGTATATCGTCTCCAGGGTGTAGAAATCAGTGATAAGCATATCGAGGTTCTGGTTCGTCAGATGCTGAAGAAGATTCGTATCGAAGACAATGGAGATACAGAATTCCTTCCGGGAACACTTGTAGATGTTCTTGAATTTGAGGAAGTTAATGAAAACCTTGAGAAAGAAGGAAAGAAACCGGCAGAAGGAAAGCAGGTAATGCTTGGTATTACCAAAGCTTCTCTGGCAACAGATTCCTTCCTGTCAGCGGCATCCTTCCAGGAAACAACAAAAGTCCTGACAGAGGCTGCAATCAAAGGTAAGGTTGACCACCTGGTTGGTCTGAAGGAAAACGTTATCATTGGTAAACTGATTCCAGCAGGTACAGGTCTGAAACGTTACAGAGATATCCAGTTGGATACAGGCATGCCGGAAGAGGCACCGACAGTGGATGAAGAAACTGCAGAAAGCCTTCCAGAAGACGAAAAAACGATCACACTGGAAGAAACTGTTGATGCTGCAGACGATGAAATCATCAATGCAGAAGAAAACACTGACGATACAGAGGAATAATTAATTATTGTTCACAGACATCCCCTGACCATTTTGATGGTCGGGGGATTTTTATATGGAAAAATATAAATATTGTATGAAAAAAACTGGAAGAATATCGAAAATTACAGACATGGATTTATTTGCATGCTATAATGAAGCTAATTAATATTTAAAATAAATAAAAAACTCTGAAATATAGGAGATTACCGGGAAAGGAGGGGGAAGATGGATAAGCAACTGCCGGTTTCTGTATGGCCGGAATGGAAGATTACAGAAAAGATTGGAGAAGGATCTTTCGGTAAAGTTTATAAAGCTTGTCGAAGTGAGCAGGGAACGACATTTTATTCTGCGATTAAAGTTATCACGATTCCCTCAAATCCCGGGGAATTAAGCAGCGTTCGTTCTGAAAGCCCGAATGAACAGTCAGTGAAAGAATATTTTCAGGGACTTGTTGATGAATGTATTCAGGAAGTCAGTACCATGGAATATTTCAGAGGAAATTCTCATGTGGTTTCTGTTGAAGATTATAAAGTAGTAGAATATCTGGATGACATTGGATGGGATATTTATATCCGGATGGAATATCTGACCAGCTTTATGGAATATTGTGCAGGACGCGCACTTTCGGAAGATGATGTGATCCGCCTTGGTATTGATCTGTGTAAAGCATTGGAATACTGTCAATGTCAGAATATTATTCACAGAGATATCAAACCTGAAAATATTTTTGTATCCAGGTTTGGAGAATTTAAACTTGGAGACTTTGGTATTGCCCGTGAACTGGAACGCACTATGAGCGGACTTTCAAAGAAGGGTACCTATTCTTATATGGCTCCGGAAATGTATAAAGGTGAAGCTTATGATTCAAGAGTAGACATTTATTCGCTTGGAATTGTTTTATACAAACTTCGGAATCACAACAGACTTCCGTTTATCAGCCTGGAAAAACAGCTGATTACATACAGAGATAAAGAAAATGCTTTGAATAAACGTATGGCCGGGGAGAAACTCCCTAGACCGGCAGAAGCAGGCGATGCGTTTGCGGAGGTGATTCTCAAAGCATGTGCGTTTGACCGGGAAGAACGTTATGCCAATGCAGAGGAATTTCGTGAAGCATTGGAGAGAGTAAAAACAGGAAGTTCATCTGCAGAAACAGTGCATGTACGTAAAACGCAGGAGCTTGAACATGCACCGGGGAAAATAAATCCACAGAAGGTGCAGCACAAATCTCAGCAAAGAACACCACAGAAAGACCGAAAACAAGCAATCCAGCAGTCCCAAATGAAAGCAGAGACAGAAGGGACAGTGATTGTACGCAAAAACAATCAGGAAAGACCGCTATCAGCCAAAAAAGCCAAAAAGAGAGCAAAAAAGAAATTTGAGCCACTGGTTGCTGCGGTTATTATCATGTTTGCTGCAGTCTGTGTGATCGTGGGTGTATTTATCTGGCTTTTGAGGGAAAATGCGGAACTGCAGCGTTTGAAACAGTCTGTAACGGAAACTGTTCAGACTGCAGAAAGTAAGCAGTTGCAGGAGACACTGGAAAAAATACAGACACAGGCAACAGAAATCAGTGATAATCTGAATGATTACAGCTGGATCGGTTCAGAAGAGGATGGAAAGATCAGCTACCTGAAACAGCTGGATGATGGCAGCTGGCAGGTAAGGAAGATCCTTATCTATCCATCCCTTTCGAAAGATAATCAGTATGAAGAATACTATTACTGGAAGAATGAACTGTTTTTTGCATATATATGGTCAGACAGCAGTACATCCGGAGATATAAAAGAAGGACAGCAGAAAATAGACCGTTATTATTATGATGATGGAAAGCTTGTCCGATGGATTGATGAAAATAACCGTTGTCATGATAATGAGACAAATAATGATGAATACGTCAGCAGAGGCGAAAAGTATCTGAATCGTGCAGAGGAATATAAGAATGAACTGAATCTTTCTTCAGACAGCAGCTCAGAAAATTCAGCATCATAAGAAAGGACGGAATATGGCCTATCAGATTGAATATGCATATACATGCCATATAGGAAAAATCCGCAATAATAATGAAGATAATTTCTGGTGCTGCGGTGATAGTCTGGAGGCTCAGAATCAGGGAATGAGCCATATTCGAAGCGGATATATGAAACAATCGGAATATCCGCTGCTTGCTGTTTTTGATGGCATGGGAGGTGAGAGCTGTGGCGAGATGGCTGCTTTTCTTGCGGCAGAAGCCTGTGGCGAACATTTTAAAACTGCAAAAGATGGAATACGGAATGATCCGGAAGAATTCCTGAATGAAATCTGTGAAAGCATGAATCAGGCTATCTGCGATTACGGCAGGACAAATAAGATCAACAGCATGGGAACAACGGCAGCATTACTTGCCTTTGCAGAAGATGCTGTTTATAGCTGCAATCTTGGAGACAGCCGGATCTATAAATCAGACCGCGAGAAATTTTATCAGATTTCACAAGACCACGTCCTGGGGCGCAGTTTGTTTGGAAAGGCACCATTAACACAGTATCTTGGGATGGAAGAAGAAAATCTGCAGCTGGAACCGTCGATCAGCAGGCAGGAAATTAAAATAGGGGATCGCTTCCTGCTTTGTTCTGATGGAATCACAGATATGCTTTCAGACGGAGAAATCGCGGATATACTCAGCAGGGATATTCCAGTGGCAAAAACCGTAGAGATTCTCGTGGACAGAGCTCTGAAAAAGGGTGGAAGAGATAATATTACAGTTGTTTTATGTGAGATCATGGAGCAGCCACGCAATATGTTCAGACGAGTGTTAAATTGGTTTCACAGGCAGAATGAGGGTGATATATAATGAAAAACAGAATGCAGGATCTTGATTTTGAGCAGACAGTGGCATTTGATTCTGTAAAAGACTTTGAATTTACGAGAAAAGCTGCACAGAGATTTCGCCAGGTTGTCAGTCTGGATGGCTTTGAGGATGAGGATGCAGATGTTATTTTTCATTATTTATATAAAGAAATGGAACTCGTGTCTTTCGGGGATCATCTGAAACGTTATATTTATGAACGTGCAGGATTGGAAGAACCTTATAACGAAGTTACACAGGATATTTACAGAGATATTGTGATCGAATCATTTCATGAGACTTGTACACCGAAATCTATGAATCCAACTTCGACAAAACTAACGTCGTTGGTAAATAACTGGCTGACACAGGCTTCCGTTAAAAGAGAGACGGTCTTTTTACTGGGGTTCGGTTTGCGTATGAGTGCAGAAGATGTATCTGATTTTCTGACAAGGGTTTTGCGGGAACAGGATTTTGATTTCCATAATCCGGATGAGGTAATCTACTGGTACTGTTATTCGCAGCAGCTTGGTTATCATAGGGCAGAAGAACTTAAGAAACGCTATGAAGAGCTGGAACCAGATGAGAGTTATACAGAAGCTCCACAGGTTTATTCGGGAAAAATCTGTCTTGATACAGAGGATAAACTGCTTCGTTATCTGGCGTATGTGAAAGTTGGAGCAGATGATCCGATGTCCGAGAAAAGTCAGGCCTATCAGGAATTTGTCCGTCTCCTTACTCATGCAAAAGAAATCATCGCGAAGATGTATCAGGGGGATGAGGTGGAAAAATCCCGCAATAAGGTGTGGAATATTTCAGATATTACGGATTCAGATGTGGAAAAAGTTATCTGCAGTGGAATTCCTGTAAATAAAATGGGAAATCTTAAAAAGATGTCGGCATCTATTCTGGCGAAACATTTCAGTCAGAAGCGATTCAGCAGACAGAGAATCAACAGTATATTGAATCATAAATTTCCAGTAGAGCGCTTTGATCTGATTACATTAGAGTTCTTTATCATTTCACAGGAGATGCAGGATGATGATCCGTATAATCGTTATCATCATTTTCTTGAGGAGATTCAGGAAATTCTTAAGAAATGCGGAATGAGTGAGATCTACATAGTAAATCCATATGAATGTTTTTTGCTGATGTGTCTTTTGACAGATTGTCCGCTTGCTGTTTTTGCGGATATCTGGGAAATGTCATATGAGGAAGATAAGCAAGAAGAATAAGAAAAACCTGTCAGACCGAAAATTCGGAATGACAGGTTTTTTGCTGTGAAAAATGATCATTCGTTGTAATAACCATAGATCAGACGAGAATCCTGTGCGATTACTGCCTGTGCTTCACTACTGTCGGTGAGCTCCTGCGACATAAAGCAGACAACCAGATCGATGTTTTTGGCGGTATTGTAAATGATTCCGGCATCATTTTCGACATCATCCAACTCTCCGGTTTTGTTGGCAACTTTTACTCCATCTGGAAGGTTGGCAGGAATTTTATTTCTGCGCTGCTGCATTTTGAGAAGAGAATACATTGCATCTGTATGCGCAAGAGTGGATTCGGCAGTGCCGGCATTGCTCTGATAGATTTGCTTCAGAAAATGACCGCAATCACTGACGGAAGTGTAATTATCACCATATTCATTACTCTGGAGAAGGAGACGTCCCATTGAAGTGCTGGAGTATCCATGAGAAGCACAAAATGCATTCACAGCACGCATACCGGCTTCATCATCGCCATCACCAAGCATATTTACAAGTTTATTTGCCGCATCGTTATCACTTACGGTAATCATTGAATTCAAATAACTGTTCAGTGTATCAGCACCATAAGTTTCGGAGAGAGATTCATAATTTTCGTAAACAGTACCCATAATAAAAAGTTTGATCAGACTGGCAGCCTGCATGGGCTGATCGTCAATCACACCTTCTGTATTTTTCATAAGGTTGCATACATATACGGACCAGGTGCCATTGTTCTGAGGAAGGAGCGGTTTAATCTGAGAGAGAAGACTGTTCAGACTTTCGTCAGTGGAAGACTCAGAAGAATGGGAAGGAGAAATAGTCCCTTCTTCCTGTACATCCTGTGAAGAATCAACGGAGGAATCTGGTTCAGAATCATTTGAGGATTCCAGTTGATCGTTCAGACTACCTAGTTCCTTTGCCTGACTGATCAGTTCTGCTGATGTATCAGAAATTTCCTGTACTGTATTCTGGAGATCAGTGACTTTTGAACGGAGAGAAGCAAGATCCTGAAAAGAGTAGAGTGTCAGCCCGCCAAGTGCGAGAATGACAAGCGCGAGGATGATGATGATCGTATAAAGAAGAAATGGCTTTTTGTGCTTGCTATTTTTCATTATATAAATCCTTTCTGTATGTAAGAGTTCTTTCTATAGTAAATGTTTTATAAAATATCTCTGGAATCAGCTGTGGTCCTGACTGAAAACGGAAGTGACAGCTTCGGATGACTCCTGAGTATCGCGATGCTCCTGCACAGCAGTCTGCGGACCGGAAGCTTTTTGCTGGCGATAATTCAGAAGATCTTTTTTTTCTTTGACAGCGGATGAAAAAGAAGTTTGTGCGTCGTTTAACGCCTGCTGTTTGTCTTTTACCTGGGAAATGAAAGCATCAAGGCTTTGCTCAGTATCCGAAATTTGTTGTCTGGCCTGGATTCCCATGAAAAAGATACCGGCAATAAAGAAGATCACGGTAATGATGAGCAGGATAACAGATGGGGTGATTTTGTTTTTCATAAAAAATCCTTTCCTATATTATAGATGTAAACAAATAAAGTGAAAATTACTTTTTTTTATTATAAGCAGAGATGTCTTAAAATGCAATAATAAGGATTTCGTAAAATAACGAAAAAATCCTGTAAAATGCCTTGACAGCTGCATTTTTACGGGATATAATGAGCAAGCGTGCAACAGGAACGCTGTTTTTTTGTGCGCAATATTCATTTGACAATAGCAACCGCGCTACCCCATGACTAACCATGGAGAAAATAATCGGGAGGTGAAATGGAATGCCAACATTCAACCAGTTAGTAAGAAAAGGACGTCAGACAGCTGTAAAGAAATCTACAGCACCGGCTCTGCAGAGAACATTCAACTCTTTAAGAAAGAAAGCTGTTGAACAGTCTGCACCACAGAAACGTGGAGTTTGTACAGCAGTTAAAACTGCAACACCTAAGAAACCTAACTCAGCTCTTAGAAAGATCGCCAGAGTTCGTCTTTCCAACGGAATCGAAG
>OIDD01000880.1_pt1 | contig 14314 bp, 9 predicted proteins | sample 1606751 | NCBI WGS metagenome assembly OIDD01 (sample SAMEA3882544, study PRJEB24775) | human gut metagenome | biome: human-associated habitat; feature: intestine environment; material: feces | place: Netherlands | collected 2009/2010
GGGGAGGGTAGTCTACGCACAGCTGGTTACCGAGATCACCGAGGAGCCCGATTATGCGGCGGCCGTTGCCGCGGTGAAGGGCCTGTGAGCCGGCGCCGCCCGGAAGAGGTGCTGCCTTGAAGAAGAGGCGGTGATCAGGGGGACATCGTGGTGAACGGGCAGCCCGAAAGGGGCGTTGCACCGAAAAAAAGGAAAGATGCGGAGTGCGGATGCGGAATCCGACGCTCCGCATCTTGTTTGTCGCAGATTTTTCGTAACTTTATCCAAAGTCTCATTTCAATCCTGCGACACCATGTTCTCGAGAACCATCAAATCCTGCGCATTTGCCGCTGTAGTGCTGTTGTGCCTTACCGGGGCACTTTCCTCCTGCTCGGATACGGCCGACGACCCGGAACCGAATCCGGCCCGGGAACAGACGCTCCGGGAGTATGCAAATCTGATGTACACCTGCGCGGAGGATCTGGTCTACGGACTCGACAACCTTTTCCAGGCAAACTGGTATGCAAAGGCTTCGGGCGATCCGGCCCTGCAGCAGGAGATCAGGAGAAAGTATTTTTCGGTGGCCGAATTGGAATATGACGAGGCGGCCGGGACGATCTACGTGAACAAGTGGCGGAGCAAGTCATACCGCATAACGACCGGCGGGGCGGCGCTCGACGCCGTGGGGACCGTATGGCATGTCGAGGGGACGCAATCCCGGCCCTGGCCCGATTATACGCCCGAGTCGTTCCTTTTTACCGTGACCTGCCTTGCGGAGAACAGCTACCGCATCACCGGAGACTTCATTTCAAACAGACTGTTTGAAGAAAAGTTCATCTATTCGGAGCTGGAGGCCGACTTCGGTACGGGGACGGCCTATACCGGATTTTACGGTACGACGGCTGATCTGGAGTCGGCAGGAAGAGAGGAACGCGCCATGGTGACCTACTGTTTCGACGGCAGGCTCGATTCGTACATGGGTCTGTCCGGCATGCGCGACGAGGCGTCGCCGGCGTTTGCATGTACCCTGAAATCGCTGTGCGGATACGACAACCTGGAATACATCGGTTCGGAACCGATCTATGACGGCCGCAAGTTCTTCGATTCAGGGGAAATTTCGGGCTCATTCACTGCGGCCGACGGCACCGCCACGCGTATGGAGGTCCGCGTGCGGCAGGATACCCGCTGGTCCGTCACAAGCGACAACCTCGGGACGCTGGAGGAGTATTGAGAGCCCCCTGTTCAGGAGCACCGGGACGCGCATGGGGCCTGGGCAGGACCTCCGCAGCACATACGAATGCGAAAAAGCCGAATCCTTTGCGGATTTCGGCTTTTTCGCTTCCTGGCGGAGAGAGAGGTTACGGAGTTGCAATCTGCTATTATTTGATTATTAGCAATTTGCATGAGCAATTTGCGAGCGAGGTCACACCTCGGTGACAACGGTGATGACTACTCTCCGTCACAGATGTAGTCATCGTCCTCTATAAATCCTTTATTTAAGGCTTCTTTAAGAGTGTTTGCTCCGCTATTTATGCCGTTGTAACCCGCTCTACTCATATACATACATGCAGTGGTTACGACTTGCTTAGCCATACCGATTTGACTGTCAAAGAACAAATCTTCGCCCGCTAAGTTCACTACTTAATTTAACTAATCAAAATTTGTTATTAACTTTTTTCATCCTATCTATAATGATTTATGGCTGCATAATCAAAGTCACACTTGACTGTATATTATCACTCCAAATGTTGCTTTTATCTTTATTTGCAGAAATAACTCCTGTCTACACAAAATATACGTCTTCATCCATTAAATTGGAGTTGCTCTATTCTATCCTTTTCAGATTTAACCAATTCATAGAGCTTGACTAAGTGTATGATAGACATATCAATTAAGGGCTCATACATAAATGTATTGATATGTATATTTTCTGGTGTCATCAAACTTATTTTATCTAAAAGACGAGTTATTTTATATTCATCGCTAGGAAATTGTTCTTTGTATTCTGCTATCAATTTACAAGTTTGGTTTGATGAGAAACTGTTTAAATTTTATTCAAAAATAATTTTATGGCAGCGATATGCATCATGGCTTCGTGCGTATCGGCCCTGTATTCATAGTCAATGGTCAGTCTCCTGAAGTTCTCGAGCCATGAGAAAGTGCGCTCGACAATCCATCTTTTTGGCATGGGGACAAATCTGTCCGTCCGTTTGTCAGACCTGAGTACGACATCCAGGTCGCAATGCAGCAGTCTCATGACCGTGTTCCTGACAGTCTCGCCCCTGTAACCTCCGTCCGCCAGAATCCGTTTCAGCCCAGGGAATTTGTATCTCATGGATTCGAACACCTCTTCCGCCCCTACGCTGTCATGGACGTTAGCCGGATGGACTCTCACTGACATGGGCAGCCCCAGAGTGTCAACCACTATGTGCTCCTTCCTGCCCTTTATCTTTTTGTTTCCGTCTATTCCCCTTTGACCATCAATATGATGGGAGGTCCTGACACTCCTTGAGTCGATGATCCCAAGGCTGGGACTCTCCGCCCTGCCCGAAAGATGGCGGACAATGCCGCGGAGGGTGTCGAAGATCTCTTCAAGCAGGCCCTCGTTCTTCCACTTGCTGAAATAGTAATACACTGTCTGCCACGGAGCGAAATCCGAGGGGAGCATTCTCCACTGCACGCCGGTCTTCACGATGTACAGGATGCCGTCAAAAACAGAGCGCAGTGAATATTTTCTGAATCTTTCTTTGGGGTCTAACATTTTTTATAACTTGCCACTGTTTATCAGTCAGGTTGGTTGGGTACTTATGCATAACTTTAATGTCTAGATAATCATAAAGTTACGAAAATATTCCAATTAACCTACTGATTTACAACTAATTATAAATAAATTTAAACAGATTCTAATGTCAATGTGTTGTTTTTTTACTACTTTTGCGGTGAAATTCAACTATCCATAAAATGGACAAAGAATTGATTACAAGTAAGCTCCTGTTCCGGTTATTGGCAGCAGTTCCGGTGTTATTGTCCGGATGCGCGGAATTTGAGGACTATTCATCCTCGAAGAATGACAGTGAGTATGTAGAGATGGTCTTCACGCAAGACAATAAGGGTACGAAAGCTGAGATTGGAGAAGACGGCAGCGGATCTTTCACAGAAGGAGACAAAGTCGGACTTTATATCTATGGAGAGCAGACAAGACAGGTCATACTGACCATGGAGGACGGGCAATGGACTCCGAAACTGCAGAAAAGTGAGCTTGGCTCGGGTACTGTGCGCCTTTCAGCATACTATCCGGCCAGAGAGGATGTCTCGCCTGAGACAAACCTGCACACGCATCGTGTGGACACCGACCAGACCGGTAACGGGTATGAGGACTCTGACTTGTTGTGGAGCCACCTTGACATAGAGCAGGAAGATATTACCGGGGATGTGATAGAGATGCCCTTTATGCACGGTATGCACCGTCTGTCAATCAATATCTCAAGTGACGAAGGCTCTCTTCCTGATGATCTGACTGTCACTGTGAGGAATATTACGGAAGGCTCATTCGACCTCTCGACAGGAGGTATTGACACTCCTTCCGGTACAATGGAGGACATAACGCCCCGCATATTGTCCGAGGGAAAGTATTCGGCGATTCTTTTCCCCGGGGATCTTGGGGAATATGCCGAAGGATGGGTGGAGATTTCCGCAGGTGGAAAGACATCCGTCTACAAGGCACCGGCTACGATCGGAGAAAGCAGTGTGTTGGAGAGCGGGAAGGAGACCGTACTCAACCTGCGTCTCAAATCCGACGGAGATATCGGAACCGACCCTGACCCGGATCCTGATCCTGATCCTGATCCTGACCCGGATATAGACTACGGCGGCAAGACGTGCTGGGTTTACGGGGTCAAGACCGCCAGCCTGCCCGATTATCCAAAAGACAACGAGTCCGTCCCTGAGTACAGTTTCTTGGTGCCTGAAAACTTCCCCAACGGTATATGGTACAAAGTATCCGGCATTGCGTATCTGAACTGGCAGAGCGACTTTTTATGGTATGACTGCGATAAGGACGATCCGGACGATAGTGGATCCCATCCTGGATACCATGACAGCAATATGTGCTGGGCGGCGGGTGCGTCAAATCTGCTGCATTGGTGGACACGGCTCAATGAACCGTATATCGAGGCGTATGATGCAAGGTACAGTTCAAATCCATGGCCGGCATATCCGCGTCCCTCTTTCGGGTTTTCCGATACTGAAGGCAGTGAAATTTTCGACTTTTTCAGAGACATATCCAGAAACAGAGGGGGTTCGGATGCCGTCGGAATTAACTGGTTTATCTGCGGGACTCCGGGAATATCATCTCCTGATCCTGATATTGATGACAATTATGGAGGATATTTCACGGAAATATTCGACAACATAGATGTTGCGTTCAGACCTGAAGACGCCATGAATAAAGAGAGTTTCAACAGGATTATCAAAGGCGCTCTGGAAAATAAGCAGGGGCTGGGTTTCGAACAGTCTAACCTGAACCAAGGGGTTACGCACGTTATGACAATCTGGGGTGTGGAATTTGATGATGAGGGTTATGTATCCGCCATATATTATGTAGACAATAATGACCATTATAACTTTGAGGTTAATGGAGGTTCCAATAATTACCAGCGCCACCGCCTGATACGCCAGGAGATTAGATACCGGGAAGATGGACCTTGGAAAGTGCTGATGGGAGATTCCAGCATATATCCCATATCCTGTATAACGGTTGTGGATTTGAAACGGGATATCTGGCAGAAAGAATTTCCCGAAGTTGAGATTAATGAAAGTTTTATTCAATAAGTTGAAATAACGATGAACAATACGACGAAATATTACAGTTTAATTATAGCAGTGGTTGTCCTGTTTGCAATGATGACTGTTTCCTGCGAGAAATCCCCTGTGGACAAAGGCACAGATGAGACTGACAGGATGATAGATATCCGGACATCCATCGAGGCCCTGACCAAATCACCCGCACTTGACGGGAACGGAGAGGGAAATTTCTCCAACGGGGATATCTTTACGCTTGTGGTTTCAGGAAGCGGTTTCCCGAATATAGACACAAGCTACACTGTCGGGACGACTGATCTCTCATGGGCGGATCTCAATCTGCCGGAAGATGCCGGGAACGTATATTTCTCAGGCTGCTATCCTGTCCAGGGGAAGGCAGTGGACGGAATATTGACATTTGTCGTCTCCCCAGCGGAAAAAACCGACCTGTTGCTGGCCGAGGCGGTGCAAGTCGGGAAAAACTCAGAAGATGCAGTGAGTCTGGTATTCAAGCATGCTCTGCACAAACTTGTGGTAAAGTATGTGTCCGATGATTTGACGGATGAGCAGCTGTCTGAGATATCCACATCGGTCAAGGCTCTTTCCTCATGCGGCATAGATCTGGCAAAAGGGGCAATACAGAACGGTACGGCCTCCGGACTGTCAGAGGTGGGAACCATGCAGGGCAGTCAGGTATCATGTTTTATAGTTCCTCAGGAAAAAGACAATGTGACGCTTGAAGTAAGTCTCGGTGACATGGTGCGTACACTAAGTGTTCCCGACAATGATCAGGACGGCAGGCCCGTCAGCATGCTTGATGGAGGAAGATGCCTGACAGTTCAAATAAATGTATCCTCCGATAAGATTGAACTAGACGGAGTGCAGATAGAAGGATGGGGGCAGCAGGGCAGTGTTGACGGAGACATCGAGTTATAGTTTGCATTTCGCCTATTTTAACGTACTCGGTTTAATGACTCCCTGTAGACATTGTGTGGGAAATGCCGAAATGTCTGGATACATACCGGCTGAAATAGGAAAATGACGAGAAGTTCATCCCGGCGGCTATCTCCGACAGAGGCAGTTCCTTTTGGCACAGGAGGTTCGCAATCTCATGCAGGGTGAAGCGGTCTATCCAGTAAGTGACCGGTATGCCGCAGGCTTTCCTGCAAATCTCGGAGAGGTAGTGGAGAGTGACACAGAGGCGGGCCGTGTGAAAAGTTATGTTTTTGTTGATCCCGCAGACTTCGGCAATCTCTTTCAGATACTCGTTGCACTTCTGGTTTGACGGTACGGGGAGCAGACGTTTGCCTTTACGGAAGTGTTTGTATTTCTCAATAATCTGGAGCGGCACATCCAGCAGTCGCACGTTGAACGGGACTTTGGTCTTCTGTCGATGAAAACTGATCCAGGTATTGCCATCAGCCCATACATTCAGCTGGTCTTCCGTGAGGTTGTAAACATCAATGTACGCCAATCCTGTGTAACAGCTGAATATAAATATGTCTCTGACCTGCTCCAGCCGCAGGCTTTCAAATTCCTTATTGTACAAACGGGAAACCTCTTCGATCGTAAGATAACCCCTGTCCACCTTGTCAAGGTGTAGTTTTTGTTGCTTGAAAGGGTCTGCTGCAACCCATCCGTTGTCTTTTGCCATCTTGTATATGGAGGCAAAGCGGTGGATAAACTTTACTGCAGTATTATTGTTGAGCCGATGTGCCGAGCGTAGCCAAAGGTATAGTTTGTCCAAAAAACGCTTGTTGATATCCTGCAAGGGAAGGTCACTTACCTTGAACTCATCCCGGAGAAACTCCTGCAGGCGATTACGGCAAACCTTATATCGGAAGAAGGACTCCTGGCCGTAATCCTGTGTCAGTACAAGTTTCTCGTAGTCCTCAATGTATTTATTGCATAACGCAATGAGTGTCATACTGCGCTCGTCCTGGCAGAGTATGGAACTCTTGATCTTACTTGCCGTTATTACCTCGCCGCGATAAATCATATCATTGTACTTGCGTTTGATCGTGGCGTGAAAATCGAACAGGGTGCTGTTGATCACCTGTTCCTCATGAGTTTGTCCCTTAGTCTTGTACTCCAGGGGAAGCCATCGTTCGGGTTCTATGTACATCTTGGTCGAAAAGTGTACCATCTCCCCGTTGACGGTAATGCGTGCTACGATGGGTGCTTTGCCATCAGGACGACATTTGCCCTTTTGAATGACGAAAATCACGCTGAAGGTGTTCTTGCTTGCTTTTTTGTCTGCTTTCATACTCTCTGTTATTTGGTGATACAAAGTTAAATATCAATAATTTACTGAAAGCCAAAGCAGTATAGTCAGAAGTAGTCGTATTTCAGACGTTTGTAGTCGGGTTACGCGCAATGTCTATTGCGGTTACGAACAGGTTACCGCAAGATGTCTATTAGGTGGATATTTGCCTGTTGATAATCAGTTGTTTGCCGTCCTGAAGTAGTCATATTCAGCAAAAAAGGGACGCTGAACGGACAAAAAATCAAACAGTTAGATGCGCAACTAAAACAAAATGAGGATATTACTCATCGTAACATCCTCATTGTCTGGCGGAGAGAACGAGATTCGAACTCGTGGTACGGGTTGCCCCGTACGTCGGTTTAGCAAACCGGTGGTTTCAGCCACTCACCCATCTCTCCGGGCCGCCTTCCGGGCGTTTCCGTCCGAAAGGGTGTGCAAATATAGAATCTTTTTGGGAAAACACAAAGAAATGCGGCCGAAATTTCTATCTTTGCATCATCCCCAAACTCCGAACCGGTGAAATTCCTGCGTTTCATTCTCCTTGCGTGCGCCCTTTGTGCGGGTGGCGGCGTCGCGGCGCAACCCGTCGCCACGGAGCGTTTCGACCGTCCGCTCGGCGAGGTGCTCGACGAGGTGGCCGCCCGCTTCGGCGTGCAGATACGCTGCAAGCGCTTCGCCGCGGATACCGTTACGGCCCGTTGTGCCGATTTCCGCCTGCGGCCCTATTCACTCGACGAGTCGCTCGACAACCTGCTCCGCCCGCTCGACCTGGTCTGGGCCCGCGATGCGAAGCACGAAGGGCGGATCGTCGTCCAACCCTACGAATACTACCGCCACACGCCCGACGATGGGCGCAAACTCCTGGCCTGGCTCTCGGCGCAGTATGCCGACAGTGCGGCGTGGGCGCGGCGCCGCGTGGAGGTGCTTGATGGCGTGCGCAAAATCCTAGCGCTCGAGCCCTTCGAGCGAGCGCTGGTTGCCCGGCCCGACATCCGGCTGGGGCGCATCGTCCGCCACGACGGCTACACGACGCAGAACTACGCCCTCGAGACGCTGCCCGGGCTCTATGCCTGCGGCACGGTCTACGCACCGCTCGCGCGCGGCCGCCATCCGCTTGTCGTCTCGCCCGCGGGGCACTGGGAGGGCGGGCGTTACCGCCCCGACCAGCAGCTGCGCATGGCCACCTTCGCCCGCATGGGCGCCGTGGCCGTCGACATGGACATCTTCGGCTGGGGAGACTCCGAACGGCAGGTCGGGCGCGAGGCCCACACGACGGTCTACGCCATGCAGATGCAGGTGCTCTGGTCGAAGGCCGTGACGCGGTGGATCGTCTCCGCGCGCCGCGACATCGACACGACACGCATGGCCGCGACGGGCGGCTCGGGCGGCGCGACACACGCCCTGCTGCTGGCCGTCGTGGAGCCGCGCTTCGCCGTGCTGGCCCCCGTCGTACATCTGGTCTCGCACTTCGACGGCGGCTGCCCGTGCGAGAGCGGACGTCCCGTGGCGCTGGCCGCCGGCGGGAGCTGCATGCCCGAGATTCTGGCCGCGGCGATGGCTCCGAAGCCCGTGCTGACGGTGAGCGACGGCGGCGACTGGACGGCAACCTATCCCGTGTTGGAATATCCCTATCTGCAACGCATCTGGGGCCTCTGCGGCGCGGCGGAGCGGGTGGAGAATGTCCATTTTTCGGACGAGCGCCACGACTACGGCGTGAACAAGCGCCGCGCCGTCTATGAATTTTTCGCCCGCACGCTGGGGCTCGACCTTGCGCGGGCGGACGAGACGCGCGTAAGCGTGCAGCCCGAAAAGGCGCTGCGCTCCTTTGCGGACGGGCTGCCAGCCGGGGCGGTGCACAGCCGGGAGGAGCTGGAAGCGATGCTCGGAAAACTCGAAAAAACAGAATAACGATGAAACGATTGACGATTCTCATGCTGGCGCTCTGCTTCGTCGGAAGCCTCCGCGCCGAAAACCGCCGGGATGTCTACCGCGTGACGGTCGACGGACGGCGGGCACAGTGTCCCGTGGTGATCCGCGACGTGCCCGACTGGGCCGTGAGCGCCGTGGTGCGCAGCGGCGGGCGGGAGATCCCCTCGCAGTTTGATGCGCCGCTGCGCGAGCTGGCCTTCGTGGCCGACGTCGACGGCACGCGCAAATTCCGCGTCGAGTGGTCGTCGGAGCCCGCACGGCGGGAGTATCCCGCGTGCGTGCATGCCCAGATGTGGCTCAAGAACGAGGACAAGAGCCTCCGCGCCGCGGACACCGTCGCGTCCGATCGGGACAACATGTACCACCGGCTCCACCACCACGGCCCGGCCTTCGAGTCGGAGTACGCCGCCTACCGCATCTATTTCGACAAGAAGCAGACGATCGACACCTATGGTAAAAAGAGCCCGCGCCTGGAGCTGGCCGAGACGATGTGGTACCCTTCGGACGAGCAGCTCGCGGCCGGGTACGGCCACGACAACCTGCGCGTCTTCGGTTCGGTGGGCGTCGGGACCCTCAAGGGGTGGGACGCCGCCAAGAACAGGATGATCCACATCACGGAGTTCGACCGCCGCGAGGCGCGCATCATCGCCCGGGGGCCCGTGCGCACGGTGGTCGAGATGGCCGTCGAGGGGTGGCGCTACGGCGGACGCCGCATCGGCATGGTCTCGCGCTACATCCTCTATGCGGGCCACAGCGACGTGCAGGTCGAGAATAGCATCACGGGCGACTGCGACGGGCTGCTCTTCACGACCGGCGTGATGAAGATGGCCGGCAACAGCTTCCTGCGCATGGGCAACGCCATGGCGGCCGTCGGGTGCGACTTCCCGGAGAACGACACCCTGAAGTGGGAGCGCGAGCGCGTCGCCCTGGCCGTCGCCGTGCCGGCCGGACAGGTGCGCGCCGATGCCGAGGACAAGACCAGCTACCTGTGGCTGCTCGCGCCCGATGAGCACGGGCACATCGACTACGTCTTCGACATGTGGTGGCGCAAGAGCCGCTGGCTCGAGGGCGTGAGCGACGAGGCAATGCTCACGGGTGTGCTCGATGCCGTGCGTCGGGCCGCTTCACCCGTCCGGGTGGAGCGTCTGCGGTAGTTTTGACGAAAAATACATCGTTTGCGTCAAAAAATCCCTGTTCAATGGGCAGGATCGTTCTACTTTTGTATGCCTGAAATTACGAAATTATTTGCGAAAGTAAAACCTTACTGTCTTATGAACCTCAAACACGTGATGGTGTATGCCCTGGCGGGAGCGATGCTCGCCGCTGCGGGATGCAGCGCCGGTGCCGCGGAGACATCATCTGATTCCGAGCTGCCGTTTACCCTCCCGACGATCCCGCGCCCCTCGATTCCCGACCGTTCGGTCAGCGTCGCGGACTTCGGCGGCACGGGCGACGGACATACGCTTTCGACCCGGGCCTTCGCCGATGCGATCGAGACGCTCGCCCGTCAGGGCGGCGGCCGGGTGGTCGTTCCCGAGGGCGTCTGGTACACGGGCCCCATCGTACTCAAGGACAATATCGAACTGCACCTCGAGCAGAACGCCGTCATCGTCTTCAGCGACGACAAGAGCCTCTATCCGCTTGTCGAGACCACCTTCGAGGGGCTTGACACGTGGCGCTGCCAGTCGCCGCTTTCGGCCCGCGGCGTGAAGAATGTCGCCATCACGGGCCACGGCGTCATCGACGGCAACGGCGATGCGTGGCGCGCCGTGAAGTACGACAAGCTCAATCCCCGCCAGTGGAAGGAGAAGATCAGCAGCGGCGGCGTGCTTTCCGACGACGGCAAGACGTGGTACCCCTCCGAGAGCTACAAGTTCGGTGCCACGTCGGGTGCCGACCAGAACGTCTCGACCTGGGCCCGGACGGTGGAGGACTTCGAGCGCATGCACGACTTCCTGCGTCCGGTGATGGTCTCGATCCACCACTGCGAGAACGTGCTGCTCGAGGATGTCACCTTCCAGAACTCCCCCTGCTGGAATATCCATCCGGCCATGTGCACGAACCTGATCGTCAACAACATCACGGTCCGCTGCCCGGACTATGCGCAGAACAGCGACGGCATCGACATCGAGTCGTGCCGGAATGTCAGCGTGACCAACTCGCGCTTCGACGTGGGTGACGACGGCATCTGCATCAAGAGCGGCAAGGACCAGGCGGGCCGCGACCGCGGCATTCCGTGCGAGAACATCCTCGTCGACAATTGCATCGTCTTCCACGGCCACGGCGGCTTCGTCGTGGGCAGCGAAATGTCGGGCGGCGTGCGCAACGTCAAGGTCTCGAACTGCGTCTTCTCCGGTACGGACGTCGGTCTGCGCTTCAAGTCGACGCGCGGCCGCGGCGGCGTCGTCGAGAACATCCACATCGAGGACATCACCATGAACAACATCCTGCAGGAGCCGCTGCTGTTCGACCTTTTCTACGGCGGCAAGTCCGCTTCGGAGGCGCGGGCCGAGGGGCCAGAGGCCGAACCTTCGGACCTCGAGGCGAAGCCCGTCGACGAGACCACGCCGGCCTTCCGAGACATCCATATCCGCAACGTGTGGTGCCGCGGCGCCAACCGGGCGATGTACTTCAACGGCCTGCCCGAGATGAACGTCGAGCACGTGACCGTCGAGAATACGCAGATTTACGCCCGCACGGGTGCGCAGATCAACGAGTCTTCGGATGTCGTGCTGCGCAACGTGAAGGTCATTCCCGAAGAGGGGCCGGCCCTGCTGCTCAACAACGTGAAGGACTTTACGGCCGAGAACTTCGAGTGCCCCGCGGGGCTCAATCCCGCCCTTGTGGTGACGGGCAGCCGCAACCGCGGCATCGCCGTGCATTCGGCGCAGATCGGTACAGCGAACGCCTCGTTGTCGAAGAGCGCCGCCGGGTGTGTCGCAATCAACGAACAATCCAAATAAACAGAGACGAATTATGAATCGTTGCATTCCCTGCTTTGCGTTGAGTGTGCTGTTCTGCCTGGCGGCATGCAGCAGCAACTCCGCCGAGGAGACGCAGAACGACGGAGCCCGGACGCTCCCCGTGCCGACGGTCACCGTGACGGTCAACGACCTGACGGCCAATGTGCGTTGGAGCATCTCCGAAAATGTCACCAACGTGCGCTTTACCTACGAATTTTACCGCGACGGCGCCGAGACGCCGCTCGAGACGGCCACCACGCGCCAGAGCTCGCACGATTTCGAGATCGAGGAGGGCCTCCTCTATCGGGTCCGCGTGCGTGCGACGGCCCCCGTCGGGACGAACGAATGGAAGGATTCCGACTTCTCGGAATTCGTCGAGGTGTCGGCCGACAACGGCGGTGACGACCCCGACCCGGATCCCGATCCCCAGCCGGGTGTGGATGTCGGGCTGCCCCTTGCCGGAGAGAACGACGGCGTGATCCGCGCCTTCCCCGGCGCCGAGGGCGGCGGCATGTACGTCACGGGCGGCCGCGGCGGCAAGGTCTACCACGTGACCAAGCTCGACGACGACGGTTCGGCCGGTACACTGCGCCACGCCATCAGCCAGTCGGGTGCACGCATTATCGTCTTCGACGTCTGCGGCACGATCCGCCTGACGAAGACGCTCGAGATCAAGAACGACAACCTGACCATCGCCGGACAGACCGCACCGGGCGACGGCATCTGCCTGCGCGACCACTCCGTGCAGGTGAAGGCCGACAACGTCATCATCCGCTACATGCGTTTCCGCATGGGCGATGTCGCCAAGGATGAGGACGACGCCATCTGGGGCCGCTACAACGAGAACCTGATCCTCGACCACTGCACCATGTCGTGGTCGACCGACGAGTGCGCGTCGTTCTACGCCAACCGCAACTTCACGATGCAGTGGTGCCTGCTCTCGGAGAGCCTGCGCAACTCGATTCACGGCAAGGGCAAGCACGGCTACGGCGGTCTGTGGGGCGGACGCAACGCCTCGTTCCACCACAACATGCTCGCCGACCACGACAGCCGCAACGCGCGCATCGACCACCCGGGCATCTACGTCAACGGCTCGACCGATTACCGCCCGACGCACCGCGGCAACGTCGACCTGCGCAACAACGTGATCTACAACTGGGGCGACAACTCGACCTACGGCGGCGAGGACGGCAGCTACAACCTCGTGGGCAACTACTACAAGCCCGGCCCGGCCTCGAAGCAGCGCAAATACTTCGTCGACGCCTACTGGTACAACTCCTCGTTCGACATGGGCTCGGCCTATCCGCGCATCTACATGGAGGACAACTACCACGCCGGCAGCTACGCCTCGGCGCTCAACAGCGACAACTGGAACGGCGGCGTCTCGTACCACGACCAGTCGAAGTATGGCACGAACCCCTCGACGGAGGCGGGCCATCTGACGGCGCCGCTCTCGATCAAGGCCGACGACGCGACGACGTGCTACACGACGACGCACCCCGTAGCCGATGCCTATGAGCGCGTGCTCTCGTATGTGGGCGCCTCGCTGCGCCGCGATGCGGTCGATACGCGCGTGATAAGCGATGCCCGCACGGGCACGGCCTCCTGCACGGGCAGCAACGGCTCGACAGGCGGTCTGATCGACACGCAGGACGATGCGGGCGGCTGGCCCGTGCTGACGGCCACCGACGAGGAGATCGCCCGCGCGGCGACCGACACGGACGGCGACGGCATTCCCGACTACTACGAGGAGCTGCTCGGTCTCGACAAGAACGATGCGTCGGACGCTGCGGCCAAGACGCTCGACCCGCAGGGGCTCTACTCCAACCTGGAGGTCTACCTCCACTACCTGGTCAAGGACATTACGGCGGCACAGGTGGCCGGCGGAACCTATACGGCACTCGACTGATCGTTCGGTGCCTGCACGTGGACGGATGAGGGGGCAATACCTCTCATCTGTCGTATAAAGCGATGAGAAAAATGAAGTTGCGTCACCTCTTGCCGGCCGTCCTGCTGCTGACGGCCCTCCCTGCCGCGGGGCAGGATTCGCTGCGGGTCTTCCTCGTCGGGGATTCGACCTGCGCCACGAAGGATCTCGGAAAGCAGAACCCCGAGCGGGGCTGGGGACACATGTTCGCCCCGCTGTTCGATGCCTCGGTGACGGTCGAGAACCACGCCGTGAACGGGCGTTCGACCAAGTCGTTCCGCGACGAGGGCCGCTGGGATGCGGTCCTGTCGGCGCTGCGGCCGGGCGACTACGTCTTCATTCAGTTCGGACACAACGACCAGAAGATCGCCGACTCGACCCGCTACGCCTCGCCCGCGGACTATGCCGAGAATCTGCGGCGCTACGTGCGCGAGGCACGGGAGCGGGGGG
>OIDD01000882.1_pt1 | contig 14304 bp, 16 predicted proteins | sample 1606751 | NCBI WGS metagenome assembly OIDD01 (sample SAMEA3882544, study PRJEB24775) | human gut metagenome | biome: human-associated habitat; feature: intestine environment; material: feces | place: Netherlands | collected 2009/2010
CGCCCCCAATGATGGTAGGCGACGAACAGGCCGGCGGTGAGGATCCATGTAACGGGATAGACCAGCAGCATGGTCTCGATCATCTGCACCTGCTCCAGCGGGCCGCGCACGGTAATGATCGGCTCATTGGGGAAAATGGGGGTACCCTCCCTGATGCTCCAGACATCACAGCAGAACTTAAAATTCCGCAGGAAGTTGAAGAATTCCTCCGAGAAACAGCCCTTTTTACGGAAATACTCAACGTCCTCCTCGGTGAAGGAAAGGCCGTTGATGAGCTCGATGACCTGCTGCAGCCCGGCATAGATGGCAAAGCCGCCGTTTTCCGGCACACGGCGGAAAAAGACATCAAAGACGGCGATCTTATCCTGAATACCGGCGTGGAAATAACCGTTGATCATGGTGTATTCGTAAAAATCTGTAAGCAGGGTCAAATTGCGCTCGCGGGTGAGATATTCACTCATAAAAATATTCCTTTCTGCCGATCATTTTGCCCGTATGGGGTGCAGCGGCGCCGCACTCGGCAATGGTGCTTATACTGCATTATACCACCGCCGGGGCGCTTTTGTCTACTGATTAAAACGGAAAGCCTCCCTTTGCATGGCACCGCACCGCAAATGGGGAATAGCACCCTTGGCGGCGCTGTGAATGGGAAATGGTCGGAGCCCGGTATGGCGTTTTCATTTTTTACTATTCTTTTGCAAATTAGGGTTGACAAATTTATCTAACTGTGGTAAAATTTGAATTACGATACTGGTACTATCTTCTAACGAGGAAGCAGCCGTGTAGCCAAAAGGCTATGCGGTTGTTTTCTTTGTTACTCCTGGATAAAGCTAATTACAGCATACAACCCAATAACGAAAACAGCACACAGCGAGGCAAAAAGCAGGCTGTGCGCTGTCATCTGTCATAAAGGCTAACAAACTTCGGGCTGGGTAAGCAATTGACAGAAGCTGTATGGAGTGTGTTTGACAAAAATCTCCTTGTGAATGAACTTCACTTTTTCGTGGAAAAGCAAATACTAACACATGATTTAAAGCTATAGAAATTTGATTTCATTTCCTCTACACATGGTATAAATCCGCTTTATTTTGGACGGGGGAAACAAAGCAACATCCGGGCTTGTAATAATTGTTTTGCTGTTCATTCCCGAGAGCGTGCAGTGAACGATTCTAAATGAAGCTCACAAAACTTATTTAGGGCATGCTTTCTCGAATTGCACGAGAAATAATCAAAACGGACATCAAGCTCGAAAGTGAATAGCCATCTCTCCATGAAGCCAGAATTCCACAGGCTTACGCAACAGAACCGGCTTATGTTTCGCCAAAGCCACCATCGATCAATCCGACCAGATCGTCCACCGCCTCTTTTTCATCGGGACCATCAGCGCTTACCTTGACCTGTGAACCTTGCGACAGTGCCAAAGTCAGCACCTTAATTATAGATTTCGCATTTGCTGTATTGTTCCGATCCTCCAAGTTTAAGTTGCAAATGGTGATATCAGACTGAAAACGTTTTGCCTCATTAACAAATACAGATGCCGGTCTTGCATGAATCCCTGTTCGATTAATAACCGTTGTTGTTCTCTGATACATCACTTTCTCTCCTTTCATTGGGTCAATACTGATTTCTCTCACAATGCAGGAACTCCTCCATGCACCGCTCCACCTCATCCGCGTCAGAACAGTCCAACACCGCTGTCGCCACCGCTTCCAAATCAGACAGTTCAAAGCGTGAGAGCATCTGCTTGACCACTGGGATGACATTTGCAGACATGGATAGCTTACGCATCCCCAGCCCCACAAGCACACAGGCCGCATACTTGTCTCCGCCTAACTCCCCGCAAATGGAAAGGGGCTTATTTTCCTTTTGAAATGCCCGGACAGTCATGGCAATCGCCCGATACAATGCCGGATGCGAAGAACGGCAGTATTTTGCTACTGAAGAATTCATTCGATCTGCAGCGGTCAAGTATTGGCACAGGTCATTGCTGCCGATAGAGGCAAAATCCACCTGCTTTGCCAGTTGGTCCGCCATCATCACCGCAGCCGGAGTTTCTATCATCACGCCCAGTTTAATGCTATTCTTAACCTTAATGCCGCTTTGCTCCAAGCGGGCTTTTTCCTCCATTACAATAATTCTCGCCTTTTCAAAATCCTCAAGCCCAGATACCATTGGGAACATGATCCACAACGTCCCATATACTGAAGCCCTAATCGCTGCTCGAAGTTGGGTACGTAAGATATCCTCATTTTCAAAGCACAGTCGCAGCGCGCGAATCCCCAAAAATGGGTTTTCCTCTTGGGGCAGATTAAAATAAGGAATGGATTTATCTCCACCGATATCCAATGTACGTAGCGTCACCGGTCGATCACCGTACTCCAGTAGCACCCTTTTATAGGCTGTAAACTGTTCCTCTTCAGTAGGCATATGGTCGGATTCCATGTAAAGAAATTCTGTGCGGAGCAGCCCCACGCAGTCGGTTGCCGCAGATGCCTCTAATGCCTCCGGCGTTGGTCTTCCCAAATTCAGCCCAATCTCTATCGGTGTGCCGTCCCTTGTCTTTCCAGGAAGACACAAGAACTCCTCACTGATCCTTTTTTGCATCGCATATGCCTTCTGTTGCAATACTGCCTCTTTCTGTTCCAGCGGCGTGGGATCGGTGTGCAGCCTACCTGTCACAGCGTCCAAAATAACCACCTCTCCGGGAGATATAAGGTGCACAATATCTGGAATGCCAAGCACCGCCGGAATTCCCAATCCACGGGCAATAATGGCAGAGTGGGAGGTGTAACCACCTTTTGAGGCAACGATTCCTATAACATTTGTCCGATCCATAGTCGCAGTATCGGAAGGTAATAGATCGTCACAGATAATAACGGCAGGTTCTTCCAGCCGGGATAGATTTTGCTCAGGGACGTTTAATAGAAGCCGTAGCATACGCTGCTGTACATCCAACAGATCATGGGCTCTTTGCACCATAAAATCATCTTTTAGTGATGCCATCAAATCGGCGTACTGCTGGTATACTGTCTCCACTGCAGCAGCTGCCTCCATGCCATTGCTAATAGCTGATCGGATCTCTTCAGTGATCTCCTCATCATCTATCATGTCCAAATGGGCAGCAAAGATTTCCGCCTTATTATCGTCCCTGCCGACAAAAGAGGCCTGGATTTCCAGCAGACTTTTCTGTGCCTTTCGCACCGCATCCTCGTACCTCGCCAACTCATGCATCGGTGAAGATTCTACAATCCGCTCCGACGCGGTCAAGATTTTCGGATCATATACAAGTGCCCTGCCAATGGCAATACCGGGAGATACCGAGTTTCCTTTGTAAATCATTCAATCTACTCCTCCCCCTGCATAAATACTACGACGCAGTTTTTGATAGTTTTCCTCTAATGTCCCCTCTGCCGCATATAAGCTGGAGGTTCCCGCTACAAATATGTTTGCCCCCGCCCGTCGCATTTTTTCAGCGTTGATAAATGATACGTTACCATCCGCCTCAATTAGAATGCTGCTTCTGAATTCATCCAACAGATGCTTGGCACTTCGGATTTTATCCAAAGTCTGTGGAATCATCCTTTGACCAGCAAATCCCGGGTTGATGGTCATGACCAGTAAAAGATCAAGCTCCGGCAGCATCCAACGACAGTAGTCTAATGGCGTTGCCGGATTAAGTGCAAGTCCTGCCTTTGCACCTCGTCTATGTATTTCCGCAAGTGATTTTTGAATATGTGGTGTGCTTTCTGCGTGGACGGTGACATAATCGTTTTGCTCAAAAGGAATAAAAGCGAGCTTTTGATCTGGACGCTGGATCATAAGGTGGATATCCAAGGGCAGATTTGTGATTCTGTGAAGCAACGGAATAAACTCGGTTCCTAAACAATAGTTGGAAACAAAATCCCCATCCATAATATCAACATGGAGCATTTCTATTCCCATTGATTCCAGCTGTCGCACATGCTCCTCAAGCCTCTCTAGCGGACAGCATGCAATTGATGGAGAGATATACACCGGACCATTCATCTGTTTTCCTCCCACATTTTCTAATTCTATCAGATAATCCGTATAAACTATGATAAATCTCATGTCACATTTTGCGATTTATTTTCACTCTTTTAGAGCTTTTTGCAAAATATGCGAAATATGTCTTGTTTTTTATTCATTATTAATGTATTCTAATAATAAGAATTGTATTTGGTAAACTGTTTCAGAACTGTTTCATATCCACATCTAATAGGACATTCTGAAAAACAGCTGAAAGATTTTTTAAAGGAGCTTATGTATGATTGCCACCGAACGATTCGACTATATCCTTAAAAAGCTGGAACAAGAAACAACTGTAACCATAAAAGACATTGCCGCCAGTCTGCATGTTTCCGAGGCAACAGTACGCCGAGACTTTGAGCGTTTGGAACAAAAAGGGCTGGCGCTGCGCGTGCGTGCCGGCGCCACTAAAGTCGACTCCCCATCTCTTGGAAACGTTGCGCCGTTAATCACTAGCGAAAAGCTTACCGAGCACATGGAAGAGAAAAACGCTATTGCAAAATTTGCCGCCGGATTAATTGAAGACGGTCAGTGCATTTTTCTAGATGGTGGCACCTCGGTAGCTCAGCTTATCGATTTCATACAAGATAAGCGAGTCAAAATCGTCACACCCAATCTTTTAATTCCCCGAAAGCTTACCAACATGGATATGGATATCTTCTTGATTGGTGGAAGATATATGCACTTCCATGAGAGTACCGTAGGCACCTATGCGGAAAAAATGATCTCGCAGTTTCATTTTGACTATGCCTTCTTTGGCTGCTCCGGCATCGAGCTTAATAACCAACTTGCATACAATGACGATATTGAGACCGTTCCTGTAAAGGAGGTTGCCATGCGCTGTGCCGAAAAGAGCGTGCTATTAGCGGATTCAAGTAAGATAGGAAAAACCAGTGTGTGTCGCTTTTCCTCAATCAGCTCATTTGACAATGTTATCATTTTTGAACCGGAAAGCATCTCCATCGATTTTCCATCGAATTTTACAATAATCAAAGAATGATTGACTTTGGGAATAGGCATCCGAGCGCTGTGGCTCGGATGCCTTTTTTATAATATTTTATCTCAGTGCCTTATGGATAGCAACAACTGCATCCCGTGCCGTAAGGTGATATGCTTCCTTTAGCCGGTCAACCATCCCCACCTGTCCAAAAATCTCAGTGGCGCCCAATTTCAACAGCGGTACCCCAACACCGTTCTTCGCCAGTACATCGGCAACAGCGCTGCCAATGCCATTTACGGTGCCGTGGTTTTCATAGGTCACCACCAACCTTTTGCCCTTTGCTTCTTTTAAAATCAGCTCCTCATCAAATGGTTTAATTGTGACCGGATCAATAACTTCCACGCTGACGCCATCGGTCATCAGAATATCAGCTGCATCCAAAGCATCACCCATTAGATAGCCGCTTCCAACCAGCAGCACCTCATCACCCGGGATAAGAATCTTCCCCTTGCCTAACTCAAACCTCGTCTCCGGTTCATATACCTCTGTGACATTCTTTCGGTAGGCGCGGATGTAGTGAATAGCGCCGTCATTGCGAGAAAGACACTCTCGCACCATCCAATCCAACTGTACCTGATCACAGGGGTCGCATACGATAGCATTGGGAATCGTCCGCATGATTGCCATGTCCTCAAAACAAGTATGCGTGCCGCCATCGAAGCCAGAACAGATACCCGGGTCGGATCCAAATACATTAATAGTATTCTTTTGATAAGCACAGGAGATATATAGCTGATCCAACGCGCGGCGGGCAACAAATGCCGCCATGGTATGAACAACAGGAATATAGCCACGCAGAGACAAACCGGCTGCTACACCTACCATATTGGCCTCACAAATTCCACATTCAATAAATCGATCTGGATGGGTATCCTTGAAGCGCAGGAAAAACGATGCACCACCTAAATCCGCATCCAGTACCATGATGCGGTCGTCCTTTTCCAGCATTTCTTCTATAGTTGCGCCTAACTGATTGCGGAGCTCACCACCAAGGGTTCTATTTTTCTTCAGCATTTTTATTCCTCCTCCGTTATTCTTTTCAGTTCAACGATTGCTGCATCAATAACGGCACGGCCTTCCTCAAACACCTTCGGGGAATGGTTATCCTGCATTTCCTCGTAGTACCTAATGCCCTGACCCTTAACGGTATCCAAAACAATGCATACTGCCTGATCCTTCACCGCCTTCGCCGCATTGATGCCTTCATCAATGGCTTCCTCGCTGGCTCCATCTACGGTAATACACCAGAAGCCAAACGCTTTCATTTTTTCTTCAAAGCTAAATGGCTTCAGCACCTCCTCACAGTATCCATCGTGCTGGCGCTTATTATAATCGATGAACACGATGCAATTATTTAGCTTATTGTGGGCCATAAACTGGAATGCCTCCCAGTTTTGCCCTTCATTCATCTCGCCATCTCCCAGACAAACATAAACATACTGGTTATCTCTACCTGCGTGCTTTAAGCCGTATGCAATGCCAGATGCAACGCTAGCGCCTTGCCCCAATGAGCCGCAGGTTACATCGATTCCGGGAGTAAGGAGACGATCCACATGGCTGGGGATCTTTGTCCCAATATCATCCATCGTCAGTAGCAGACTTTTATCAAAAAATCCCTTTTCCGCCAAGGCCGCCTCTACCGCCGGTGCTGCATGTCCTTTACTCATCACTAGGTAGTCTCTCCCTTCCCAGTGAGGGTTTTTAGGGTCAAACTTCATCTGCTTTCCGTACAATACACTAATCAGCTCGGTAATGGAAAGACAGCCTCCAATATGTCCCATCCCACGCTGTCTAAACATTTCTAGCTGGTCAATGCGCAGTTGAGCAGAAAACCTTTTCAATCTTCTTAATTCTTTTACGTCCATAATATACCTCCTAAAGTGGTTGATCTATTTACACACTGCTCTCACGTGCAGTCATACGCCCAATAGGATGCTGATTTCCCCGATAAAATCTCCTTATATTCCTTCATTAGCGGGTGCTGCTTCCATGTTGCATTGGTTTCTGCCACATAGTACGAGATAAGCTGAATGAACGCCAGCGTGTACAGCGGAGTCAACTTTTCCTTAATAGTATTGGTCACCCGCATTACTTCTTTGCCCTCTATTTCCGGGTTGTTACTTATGATAAATACACGGTCGGTCATTGCTCTTGCTGCCTTGCAGGATTGCATGATTCGCTGTGTCGTCTCATCTCCCGGATCAATAAAGATAAAATTGTAGTTGGGGGTCAGCTGGATCTGCGGTCCATGGATTGCTTCATCTACCTCATAGCCCACCGCAACAATATGAACCGTTTCCCCGATTTTTACAGCTCCTTCCAATGCGGTGCCATAGTTTGCGCCAGCGCCTATCACGTACACCCGCTCCATAGACAGTAATTTCTGCTTATTTGCTTCAAAGTAGGCAGGAAAACCGTGGATCTGCTCCTCGTAGTTGTCAATGCTTCGTAACATTTCATCTTTTTCTTCCTCCACCTGCTTTTCGCTTATTCTCCCCCCGGCATATGCCGCATACAGGGCAAATAGCATCAGGAACACCGTAAGTGTTACAACACCTTTGGAAACAAAGTCGAGCTTTTCTCCGCCTAGACCGTAATCCACAACATAATCGGCCTCCCGTTCAAAGTCAGAGTGTGCATTGCCTGTCAGCCCTATCGCTGGTATCCCCAGCTTCTTACACAGTCGCAGTGACTCGATTGTATTAGTACTACATCCACTTTGCGAAATGCAAACGACAAAATCGTCCTCCCGCATATTGTGCTCGTAATAGTTAAATGTAAATGGGGTAATTACCTTTATCTCAACACCGAGATGCTCCCGCATATAGTAGCGTGCACAATGGGCAGCGTTACAGCTGGAGCCGCATGCTACTAGCCAAATGCTCCTATAAGGGCGATTTGTAAAAAGCTCTACCATCTTTTCTGTGAGTACTTTAGCATTGTATATATTTTTACGAACCTGTGCAGGTGTTTCCATGATATATTTCAGCATGGAAGGGGCATTACTATCCATCGAAAATCCATCCTTTCTTTGCCGGAATCCACTTAAATCGTTACCGTTTTTTTGCTTACCCCCTTGGGATTGTCTGGGTCATAACCTCTGGAAAGGCTGCACAGACAGGAAAACATCTGCGAAAAAACAGCACCGGAGAATACAGCCTGAATTCCATCATACTGTGGGGGAAGCAGCACACCGGTATCACCCAGCGCCAAATACTTCTCTTTATTAGTCACAACAGTACACCAAATATTTGATTCTTCCTTGAGTCGGTGCAGCAAAGCTTCTGCACAGTAGTCCGTCTGTTCATCTGCCAAGAAAAACATATAAGGCACAAACCGCTGGGCGGTCGCAATGGGACCATGGCGATAATCTGCAGAGCCATAGCAGCGGGCATCAAGGTAACTAGTCTCCTGAATCTTAAGTTCGGTTTCATTTGCCAAGGCATCCATCAATCCACGCCCGATGATCAACATATGTTCAGTCTCTCGATAAAAACGTACAACATCGCGGACCTGACCCTCAAGCACTGTTAGCGAATCGGAAATGATCTGTGGGATGATATCCAACGTGTGCAAAAGCTCCGGGTTCTCCGAAATATATGCAGCAATAGCGGTCAGCACAACAACCTGCGTCATGTAGGATTTTCCAGCGGTAACGCTGTTTTCTGGACCGCAGTGGTTGTTAATCTGATATTTACCCGCTTGTGTCATAAGAGAACCTTCCACATTGGTCAAACTGACACACAGTCCTCCCTGAATATCGCACTCCCTCATGACCTCATAAATGTCCTGGGCACCCCCGGACTGAGAAACAGCAATCATCAGCACGTTAGAATAATCAGGCTTTGACCTGTATGCGGTAACCACACTGGGAGCGCTGATACTAACCACCATACCGCACCGACTTTCAAACAGGTAACGTCCCACAAGATTCGCGTGATCGCTGGAACCTCTCCCCACCAGAACAACTGTCTTAATATTTCTTGCTTTTACCTCATCGGCGATCTGTCTGCAAATCTCACAGTTGGCTGCTAAACAATCTGCTACAGCCTGAGGTTGTTCAAAGATTTCTTTCCAGAAAATAGATGTGCTTGTATCGATCATCAAAAAACTCCTCTCATTTTTTTATTTTCCTCTTGATTAACGGGAATAACATGTGTTAAATTGTAAAAAGGCGAAAGAACTTGAATTAACTTGCAAAAAGGAGGCTTCATTATGAAATATAATGGAATCCTATTTGATTTAGACGGTACCCTATGGGATGCCTGTCGGAGTGTTGCCGAAAGCTGGCGCCAGACCTTGGTAAATCGGTTCGGGGCATCACAAGTACCATCCCTTTCTGATATTCAAAGCATCATGGGAATGACTGGATCGCAGATCGGTCATACACTGTTTTCTAATATTGGGGAAGACCCAGTCCTTGTATATGAGGCTTGTGCAAAAGATGAATGTGACTACCTCGCTATTCACGGTGGCACCATATACCCTGGCGTGGAAGAGCTGCTTCGAACACTTTCCGGTAGATGCCCGCTATTCTTGGTCAGTAACTGTCAGGAAGGATACATCGAAGCATTTTTCCGCTACACCGGCTTCGGCATATATTTCACTGATTGCGAATGTGAGGGTCATACCAAAAAATCAAAGTCCGATAACATTTGTGATGTCATCGAGCGCAATAAGATATCAGCGCCCGTTTACATTGGCGATACCGAAATGGATGAGTCTAGCGCCATTTTGGCTGGATGCCCTTTTATCCATGCCGCCTATGGATTCGGGGCTGCTCAACATCCTGCTGCAGTGATAAATACGCCGCTTGAGCTTATAAAAGTCCTTGAATTAGATAAGTAGTCCATCCAGTTCCAACAGGTCTTCCGCACTATTCACTTGCATTAGCTTTTCCAATAGTTCCTCATCAGAGAGGATGAGGAATAGCTGCCTCATATTGTTCAGGTGCTCGTCCTCATCTACTGCTGCCAATGTAAAGAAAAGCACAGCATCTTTCTCATGGTCATTTTCATCAAAATGTACCGGGTTTTCAAACTTTGCAAAGGCAACGGCAGTTTTCCGCACGCCGGGAGAACCATTGGTGGAATGCGGAATTGCAAGCCCTGGTATAATAACAATATAGGGGCCCAATTCCTCTATGCACTCTATAATTCGCTGTGCATACTCTTCTGTCGCACAGCCTGCTGTGACCAATGGGGCACAGCTCTTTTTTATTGCGTCCTTCCAATCGGAAGCTTCTTTATAAAAGGCGCATCGGTTTCCTTCAACAATGTCCTTTAGCAGCACACCATTTCCTCCAATTCTATATTGATGCTTTTATTATAGTGGATTTGCAAAATATTTCAATAGCTTTCACTGAATAATTCCGTATTAGATTTAATTTTGTCATTTTATGCAAAAAACGCATTCTTTCTTTGTCAATATTATAGATTTTTATTGTTTTTAGCTAAAATTATTGACATCATATGCATAAAATGTTACTGTGTTTATAAGCAAACGGGGTGTTCTGCGGAATATATTGCACAAATCCAAATTTGAAAGTATATTTTTGCAACATATTGTAAGAATTCATGGTCAGGCCCCTACTATTATCTTATGACAAAGAAGGTGTTTTGCAAAAATGCTTAGTGTTCTAATGGTATGCGGCAATGGCTGCTGCAGCAGTTTGGTTTGTCAAATGGCTGTAGAAGCCGTTTTAAAAGAACTGGGTGTGCAAGCAAGGGTAGATCACAGCGATATGCTGTCGGCTTCATCTAAATCTGCCGATATTTTGATTGCCGGTGTTAATTTCAAACCGCACTTTGACAAATTTCCGTCGTTCCCCAATAAAATCTATCTTAATAGCCTTATAAGCAAACAGGAGATCCGTTCCAAGCTCCAGCCAATTTTGGAAGAAAACGACTGGATGTGATTGTTATTTTCATGCGGCTTAATATTTCAATTTGAGGATGAAAAAAGGGAGGTATTTATGGCAATACTTAATTTTATCATTGATAATATCCTAATCAATGCTGCCGTTATTCTTGGACTTGTTGCTCTTCTCGGTCTTATTCTCCAGAAGAAATCCTTTGCCGACTGCATAAGCGGTACCTTTAAGACCATGATGGGCTTTATGGTCCTTTCGGCTGGCGCTAATGTTATCGTAGGTGCACTGGAGCCTTTCAGTGTATGGTTTGCCGCAGGTCTCGGCATTGATGGTGCTGTTGCTTCCATCGAGGCTGTTCTTGCTGTCGCTATGCAAAATGAGGTTGTTGGCCGTGACATTGCCCTTGTTTATGCGGGCATTTTTGTGGTCAACCTCATTTTGGCTCGTTTTACCAAGCTGAAATATGTTTTCCTTAACGGTGAAGCACCAATTTATATCGCCATGGCAAGCATACTCTTCGGTGTCGGTCTGTGCGGTTTTGGTCATGGTCTTGCCATTGGCATTGGTGCTATTCTGGGCGGAATCTGCTGCGTTGTATTCCCCGCTATGGCTCAGCCTGTCGTTCGCAAAATCACCGGAAGTGATGACATTGCTCTCGGTCACTTCTGTACTTTGGGGTACGTTCTCAGTGCCGGTGTTTCCAAGCTGACCGGTGATGTTTCCAAATCTACCGAAGATACCAAGTTTAGCCCCAAGCTGGCATTCTTGCAAGACACCTACCTTGCGGTTGGTTCTGTCATGTTTTGCTTGCTATTTTGGCGGGCCCGGAGGTCGTTGCAGAGGCTGCCGGCGGTAAAAACTATATTGTTTTTGCCATCCTCCAGGGCATCACCTTCTGTGTGGGCCTGTTCATTTTGCTTACCGGCGTTCGCCTGCTTATTGCAGAGCTAGTTCCCGCCTTCCACGGTATTGCTCAAAAGATTGTTCCCGGCGCCCGCCCGGCTCTTGATTGCCCTGTACTATTCACTTTTGCCCCCAACGCTGTCGTTTACGGTTTTATTTTCACTACCATTGGCACCCTCATTGGCATGTTCCTTTGGCCTCTCTTCGGCTTGCCAATGGTCATCCCCGGCATCATGTCAAACTTCTTTGCTGGCGGTACTGCTGCTATTTTTGCCAATGCGACTGGTGGACGTCGTGGCACCATCATTGCCAGCATCGTACATGGCCTGTTTATCTCTTTGATGCCTGCGATCATTGCGCCCTATCTTGGTCAAATCGTCATCGATGGTCTCCCGTCCCTTGCAGCCTATACTATGACCGACGTTGACTGTATTGGCTTTAGCCTGATCTATGCTTGGCTTCTTAAACCGTTAGGGATTTGATCTGTCATTCCATCCATTGTCTGATGAAACTTCAATAAAAAGCTGCATGATGCAAAAGCCCTGCCCGATATTCCGGCAGGGCTTTTATTTTCCATGCAAAACAAAAGACTTCCATTCCCACCTCTACTTTCCATCTCCCCATCTAAACATATACATATCACCAAATAACAAGGAATTGATGAAGCAGTCATGCTTGTCTTTAGCAACATCGATACCCACGCAAATCATAATGATACCTCCGGTATGTTTATTTGATGCTGGTTCCACAGGATGCTTTACTCTTGTAACCTTGATCTACATAAACCGTCTGGCGGTATCTAACTGATTAACAATACGGTAAAGGGCTATGGTTGGAGCCTTTACTAAACCGTCTTGCGGTAGGAGGGATCAACCGATATATTCATAGTTTATCATGCTTCGTTAAACTCCATTTTCTTTAACATTCCCATCTGGTAGCTTTCCCCGATGCGCCGTTCCCCGGTGCAGTAGCTGCATACCGCCGATGGCGTAGTGAAGCGCAGCTTCTTTTCCCGCAGGGTATCGCACGCCGGGGCCTGCAGCGCATAGCGCCTGCCGCACAAGGGCGGCAATCAGCTGCAAAATGATCGAGGTTTTGCCCGAGGAGGGCGGCCCTGCTACGACCTGCAATTTCATTTTTTCTACGACCTTTCGCATTATTCTTTCACAAGTATAGGTCTCATTTTCCCCATCGTCATGCGATGCAGCCGAATGTTCCGCTATTGCGAACGCCCGGCGTTTTCCTGCCCGCTATTTGCCCTTCTCCCCCGCTGCTGCCGCAAAAAAACATAAATCGACGACTGCCCCCCTGCGGTGCTCATGCCATATGGGCTGCACATGCAGGGTGCCGCCTGTTTATGATAGACCTGCGTTCCGCCCGTCCTATATTTCTTACGGGAATGGTCCGGGATTGATATTCCCTTTTTGCAACAGCAGCAAAATGCCCACCTCGGGGGTTCCGGGGTGGGCTGTATTTATGCTGCGGCCGGCGGGCTGCTTTCGGCTTCCTTCTGCGTCAGCACCGCCCCTTTCGGGATGGTCAGCTGCGCCTGCTCGGTATAGGTGGCAAAGGGCTCCTCGGTGGCGGGGTCCTGCCCGGTGTGGTACACCTGTATGGTAACGGTAAGGGGATAGCTGCCGGGCTGCGGCAGCAACTCCGGGTAGGCATACAGCAGGTGCTCCCCCGCCCCTATTATCGGTGTGGTCAGCAGGATGGTATCATCGGCCATGGTGTACCGCACCCGCATGCTGCATTCGTTGCCGGGGGTGTTTTCCAGCATCACCGTCCGCCGCTGCGGAAAGACTGCCGTTATAGAGATACCAGAAGTATTCCGGGGTGGTATTGACGGGGGCGTTTTCATAGCCGGGCAGCCGTCCGCTGTGTATGGCGGTATCGGCCGGCAGGGTGGGCCCGGGGGCGACCGACTGCGGCATAAACAGCGCCAGCGCCAGCCCGATGCCAACCGCAGCTGCGGCAATCAGCAGGGCCGAACCGATCTTTTTCACTGCGGTCATGCGCATCCCCCTCCGACATCATAAAAATAACAGCACCATTATACCCTAAACGACGCAAAAAGACAACCGTTCCCACGCAAAAACCCCCGACCGGAAACGATCGGGGGCGATGTGCTTACGGGGAGACCATACTGCTGCTCAACCCGCCGGAGGAAGAGCTGAAATTATCCACACGACCGGTAGCGGGGTCAAACTCGCCATCCACACGGGTATCACCGGTAATGGTGGAAACCGCATACAGATAAAAGGTTTTGTCCGCCTTGCGCAGCTCGTACAGCATATACTTGGAGGGCTCCTCCTCCAGGTCGCCGGAGCTATCATAGTTGATGCTCAAAACCGTTGTAGGCGGCACATACCCGATGATGAGCTGGCAACCGTCCTGCTTCATGGTGATCTTCTCCACACGGGGGGTCGCAAAGCCGGTCATGGCGATGATGGGCACATGGTACGAGGCGATCTCGCTGTCA
>OIDD01000903.1_pt1 | contig 13990 bp, 9 predicted proteins | sample 1606751 | NCBI WGS metagenome assembly OIDD01 (sample SAMEA3882544, study PRJEB24775) | human gut metagenome | biome: human-associated habitat; feature: intestine environment; material: feces | place: Netherlands | collected 2009/2010
ATTTTTTTATTGATAAATATGAAGATACAACTGATTCGCATCATAGCGGCTGTCATCCTTTTGACTATCAGCTTTCCTCTGGCAACAGATGCCAGAAGAGCGAAGGCTAAAGACGCCATCACAGACTCCGTGATGCAGCGTATCTTCTGTTATGCCCAAAAGATAGATACCACGGGAAGAGGAAGCCATTCGAGCTATGCCTACACCAAATTCCAGATGCGTACCAATAAGCGAAACGCCACCCTGGCTCTCGTTCCTACCATGTACGCCATCTCCTACGGAGCAGGTAGAAAGTTTATCAGCGAATTCTACAACCGCATCGAAGTGGATGAGAAAGGAGCACCTATCATCCACCGGCTGATCAATCTCAGCACCATCCCACACCGCAAAAGTACGATGAGCGCGGCGCTCAACTACATGACGCCGAATGTGTATGGAGAAAACCTCTTCCAGGAGAACATCCTCTCCCCTTTCCACCGTTCCAACAGACGATACTACAAATACTCCGTCACGCCGCTGCTCTATGGCATGGCTCAGGTGTACGCCTACCCACGCATCAAAAACACCCAGCTGGTAGAGACCAGGGCAATCGTCCGCATCCAAAACGGACAGATCCAGATGTGCGACTTCGAGGGAGAATACGATATGACCCGTTTCTACATCTCCGTGACGATGGGCAAGGAAGGCTACAGGTCGCTGGGACCTGTCAAATGTGACATGCGCGCCAACTTCAGTTTCATGGGCAATAAGATTACCGGTAAATACACCACCGTATATAATCTGCCAAAAGTTCTGGAAGATACCATCAAGAATAGCGCAGATACCGCCATGATGTCGAAAGTGCGACCTATCAAGCTGAACACCGATGAGGAAATGATCTATCGCATCTATTACGACAGACAGGAAGAGCGAAAAAGGAAAGCCGCAGCACAGGGAGAGAAAAAGAAAGATTTCGCAAAAGATGTGCTCTGGGATATTGTGGGCGATAACCTGCTGAACAGAATATCCAGCGACTTCGGCAAACGGCAACAGGGCTATTTCCGCATCGACCCACTGTTCAATCCATTATATATGGGTTATTCTGAATCCAAGGGTGTGGTGTATAAGTTCAAGATCAACGGACAGTATGCCTTCAATGACAACATCCAGCTCTCTGCCGGAATAAAAGGCGGTTACAGTTTCCGCCAGCATCGTTTCTACTACAGTATTCCTGTCAGATTCAACTACAATACGTCATGAAGGTTATCTGCAGCTTGAAATCGGTAACGGCAACCGCATCAACACCAACAAGCTGGCTCGCCAGGCGCTGGGATACATGGATCCGAAAGACAGCATCGGCGGTTTCTCGCCTTCGGAGATACCTCCACTACTGATGGGAAATTCCACCTTTACGGAATTCAAGGATAATTACATGCGACTCACCAACCACTGGCGCCTCTCCCCACATTGGGCGATGGAACTGGGAATGGTATCGCACGACCGCATCGCCATCCGTCCGGACTTCTATCAATCCATAGGCTATCCGGATAGATACAAGTCTGTGGCTCCAGCCATCGGAATAGAATGGAGACCTAAAGCAGAGAAAGGCATCGTGCTGAAGCTCGACTATGAGCAGGGATTTAAAAACCTGCTGGGCAGCAACATCGACTACGGAAGAGCCGAATTTGATGCCCAGACGATTCTCTATTCTTCCCGCAGGCAATCGTACTCGATGCGTTTCGGAACAGGTTTCTATACCCGAAGAGGAGCACACTGGGACTTCGTTGATTACACCAACTTCCACGACAACAACATTCCGGGAGGCTGGAACGATGAATGGTCGGGCGATTTCGAACTGCTGTCGTCCTACTGGTATAATGCCAGCGACTATTACCTGCGTGCCAACTTCACCTATGAATCTCCGATGATTCTTGCCGCCTGGCTTCCGCTGATAGGCAGATATGTAGAATCGGAAAGACTCTATACCAGCGCTCTGGTGGTAAAGCACCTCTACCCTTATACGGAATGGGGCTATGGTGTAAGCACGCGTCTGATGTCGCTCGGTTTCTTCGCAGCATTCAGACAGGGAAAGTTTGATGGCGTAGGCTGCCGCTTCGGCTTCGAGCTTTTCAGAAACTGGTAGAACCCGCTACGGGATATCCCCTATAAATCAAGAAATAAAAAGAACAAGATATGAATTCACAACTCACCGTTTACAAGGCAAGTGCGGGTTCGGGTAAGACCTTTACCCTTGCCCGCGAATACATGACCTTGGTGATAGACAATCCCCATGCCTATCGCACCATCCTGGCTGTAACCTTTACCAACAAGGCTACAGAAGAGATGAAACTGCGTATTCTCGGACAGCTCTATGGCATTGCCCACGAGCTGCCCGAATCAGACCAATATCTGGTACAGATACATGCCGCACTCCCCCATCTTTCGGAAAAACAGATCAGAAAGAATGCGGAAGAGGCTTTGCGCCTGCTCATCCATAACTACAACTATTTCAGAGTAGAAACCATCGATACATTCTTTCAGAGTGTCTTGCGAAATCTGGCTCGAGAGCTCGACCTCACAGCCAATCTGCGCATCGGACTGAACGATTATCAGGTGGAACAGCAAGCTGTGGATGAACTGATCGAAAGTCTGGAAAGCACCGACAAGCTGCTTTTCTGGATCATGGATTACATCAAGGAAAACATCGCAGACGACAAGAGCTGGAATGTGATTGGACAGATCAAGTCGTTCGGTGAACACATCTTCCGTGATTACTACAAGGAACACGCCGACGAGCTGTCAAAACGAATGGAAGAAGAAGGATTCTTTGAAGCATTCAAAGACAAGATGAAGGATACCCGAAACCAGGCTAAGGAAAAATTCGAAGAAATCGCCGCTTCCTTTTTCGATGCGCTGGAAGAGGGAGGATATTCGGCTGATGACCTCAACAACAAGACAAGGGGTATCTGGAGCTACTTCAATAAATTGAGAAACGGAAAATACGGAGACGATGACGTCAACAATATGACTTTAAATAAATGTATGGAAAGTCCGGAAAACTGGGTCAAGAAGTCGGAAGTCAAGAACAATTCTCCACTCTATCAGCATGTGGTGAATACTCTCTATCCGATCCTCCAGTTCTCGGAAAAACATCGCCACATGCTCGAAAGAATGTACAAGAGCGCCAACCTCACCATCAAGCACCTCAACCAGCTGCGCCTCTTGGGCAGCATAGACAAGAAGGTGAGAGAAATGGACCAGGAGGCTAACCGCTTCCTGCTCAGCGACACACAGACATTGCTTCACTCACTCATCCAGGGCAGCGACTCCCCTTTCATCTTCGAGAAAATCGGTACCCAGCTGAACCACGTGATGATAGACGAGTTTCAGGATACCAGCACCATACAATGGAAAAACTTCAAGGTGCTGCTGGAAGAAACTATGAGCCGCGAAGATGCTGGCAACCTGATTGTAGGCGATGTGAAGCAGAGCATCTACCGCTGGCGCTCGGGCGACTGGCGCCTTCTCAACAACATAGAAGACCAGTTTGAAAATCCGAAGAAGCAACTGGATGTAGAGACCCTTGCCACCAACTATCGATCAGACCGCAACGTCATCAACTTCAACAACGCCTTCTTCGTAGAAGCCGCCCAGCAGGAATATAACGAACTGGCAGAAACGATACCGGAAACAGCCCAGCAACTGCTTACAGCCTATGCCGATGTAAAACAGGAAGTTCCGGAGAAGAAAAAGGTGCAGGGATATGTGGAAGTGCGACTCCTCAAGACACAGGAGGACGATGAAAATGATGCTGAAGATAAAGAAGACCGCATGATGCAACTCTGTCTGCAAACAGTAGATGAGTTGACAGCACGTGGTGTTTCCACCCACCGTATCGCTATTCTCGTGCGCAACAACCGCACCATCCAGGATATCGCAGCCTACTTTATGGAGCATTCAGACTATGAGATGGTTTCAGACGAAGCATTCCGCCTCGACGCTTCGCAGGCAGTACAGATACTCATCACAGCCCTGAAGCTGCTGATGCACCCTGCCGATGATATTGCCCGCGCCACACTCTTGAAGTTTGCCCATACTTATCTGGATGATGAAAAGGTGATTGAACTGATAACAGAGAAACGTCAGGAATTGCTGGAGATGCCTCTACTCGACCTGACCGAAAGACTGTTCTCTGAACTTCACCTTGGCGAGATTGAAGATATGAAAGTGCAGAGTGCCTACGTGTGCGCCTTCTACGACAAGTTGAATTCCTTCCTGACAGACAACAGCAGCGACATCGAGGCGTTTCTCCAGGAATGGGAAAACAATCTCCACGAAAAAAGCATCCATAGTGACGGCATCGAAGGTATCCGACTCATCACCATCCACAAGAGTAAGGGACTGGAATACGACCATGTCATCATGCCATACTGCGACTGGCAACTGGAGAAAGCCAACACCATCTGGTGTACCCCTCAGGAAGCACCTTACAACGAACTGCCTCTGGTTCCTGTAGATTTCAGTGCCAAACAGATGAAAGGAAGCATCTATGAAGATGACTACCATCACGAGCACCTGCAGAATATCGTAGATAATCTCAACCTGCTCTATGTGGCATTCACCAGAGCCAGTCATAACCTCTATGTCTTCGGCAAACGCGCATCTACAGCCTACCGTTCGGGTATCATCGAAAAATCACTGGAAACTGTGGCTGAGAAGCTGAAGCAAGATGCAGAGAAAGAAGCATACGAAATGCTTACCGACGCGGTAAATGTAGAGTTGGAAGGCATCGGTACAGACAGCAAGACCAACGACATCATCTTCAAATATGGCGAACCGGTGGTACCGAAGCAAAAAGTAGAGATGGAGATGAAAATCAACAGAAATGTCTTTACCATGCCTGCAGAAATGATGCAGATAGATATCAATGTTTCACCTAAGCTGCCAGAGTTCAGACAGAGTAACAAGAGCCGCGACCTCATCAAAGGAGATGAACAGGAAGAACAGCAGAAATTCTACATCAAGATGGGTACGGTACTGCACAGCCTCTTCTCTACCATCCGCACAAGAGATGATATTGAAGGAGCGCTGAAACAGCTGGAACTTGATGGAGTTCTCTACGATGAAAACATCTCACGAGACAGAGTTGAAAAGATGATTCGCAAACGTCTGGAATCAGACAAGGTAAGCGACTGGTTCTCTGACCGATGGAAGGTTTTCAATGAGTGTTCCATCATCAGCACAGACAAGGACGGAAACATGGTAGAGCACCGCCCAGACCGAGTGATGAAAAATGAGCACGAAACCGTGGTGGTAGATTTCAAGTTCGGTAAACCGAAGCCGGAATACCACGACCAGATAAAAGGCTATATGAAGCTGCTCGAAAGTATGGGACATGCTCAGGTCAAGGGATACCTCTGGTATGTTTATCCGAACAAAATAGAAGAAGTATTATAGATGAATAGAAGAAATGCAAAGATAATAAAAAACAATATACAATGAAAGCATTCTTGAAAACAGTAGCCCAGGATATGCTGGCAAAATACGGCACCAATATGAGCGACATCGCTGTGGTCTTTCCAAACAAACGTGCAGCGCTCTTCCTCAATACCTATCTGGCGCAATTGGCAGGCAAACCGATCTGGACTCCCACATATATCACCATCAGCGACCTCTTCCGCCGACATTCCGAGCTGAAGGTAGCTGACCCTATCAAGTCTATCTGCGACCTGCACAAGGTATTCGTAGCATGCACAGGCATTGATGAGACCCTCGACCATTTTTACGGTTGGGGCCAGCTCCTCCTTGCCGATTTTGACGATGTAGATAAGAACATGGTAGATGCCAAACTGCTCTTTGCCAATCTGAGTGACATCCACGAACTCGACGATGTTTCTTATCTCACAGACTATCAGAAAGCAATGATCAAGAAATTCTTCAGCAATTTCTCGGATGATCACAATACAGAACTGAAAAAGCGATTCCTGCAGTTATGGTCACATTTCTACGATATCTACGTGGGATTCAACCAGAAACTTGCCGAACAGCAACTGGCTTATGAAGGAGCGCTCTACCGCAAGGTAGTAAACGATGAAGATATAGACTTCCATTACAAGAAGTATCTCTTCATCGGTTTCAACATGATGCAGGTAGTAGAACAGACACTATGCGACCGACTGATGAAACAGGGCAAGGCCCTTTTCTACTGGGATTACGACAAGTACTATATGGAGGGACAGAATGAAGCCGGCCACTACATCCGTCAGTATCTGAAGCTCTATCCCAACGAACTTGCCAGCTATCCGCAGAAAGACATCTACGACAACATGTCGAAGAACAAGGATATCACCTACATATCTGCACCGACAGAGAACATACAGGCGAGATACGTAAACGCCTGGCTGAAGGAGCACAAGCGCTACAAGATGGGGCGCAACGTTGCCATCGTTCTGAGCGATGAAAACCTCTTGCAGAGTGTGATACATTCACTTCCGGAAGAGGTGAAAAGCGTCAATATCACGATAGGTTATCCTTTGCAGCAGACACCTTTCTACAGTCTCATCCAGCAGCTCATCCAGTTGCAGGGAATAGGTCATCCACAGCATAGCGAGACCTACCGTCTTCATCATGTGCTCACAGCCTTGCGCCATCCCTATACGAGATTCATCAGCTCCCGATATGCCGACCTGCTTGAAAAGCTGGAAGAGCAGAAACGCTTCTATCCATCGCGCGATTTTCTCAGCATGGATAGAGATGAAGGACTCTCTCTTCTTTTCAGAAACCTGGAAGAGCAGACAACAGAAGCCACGCGAGGCAGCTATAACAAGCAGCTCATCAGCTACCTGCTTGATATTCTGCGCATGATAGGAACCCAGGCAAAGGATTTGAATGATCCGCTATTCCACGAATCACTCTATCGCACCTACACCTTACTCAACCGCCTGCAGGAACTCATCACTTCCGGCGACCTTGAGGTAGATACCATCACTCTGGAGCGACTGATACAGCAACTCATCCAGACCACAAGCATACCATTCCATGGCGAGCCGGCAGAAGGAATACAGGTAATGGGTGTACTCGAAACCAGAAACCTCGATTTCGATCATATCCTGGTTCTATCCTGCAACGAAGGCAAAATACCAAAGGGCGTGAACGACTCTTCATTCATCCCCTACTCCCTGCGCAAGGCTTACGGCCTCACCACCGTAGAAAACAAGGTGGCCATCTTTGCCTACTACTTCCACAGCATGTTGCAGCGTGCCCACGACATCACGCTTACCTACAACAATGCTACGGAAGATGGTCAGTCGGGCGAAATGAGCAGATTCATGCTCCAGCTGATGGTAGAAAGTCAGCATCCTATCGTCCGCAAGACTCTCATCGCAGGTCAGAAACCCCTTCGCCCGGCATACGACGAAGAGCCGAAGACAGATGAAGTGATGAAGGTGCTTGACGACGTAAGAATGCTCACACCTACTTTTCTCAATACATACCAGAGATGCCAGAAGCAGTTCTATTATAAATATGTAAAGGGATTGCTGGAGCCGGATGAAATTGATGAAGACGAAGTAGATAACCGCATCTTCGGAAACATCTTCCATCGGGCAGCAGAACTCTTCTACTATGGCTTTGCCAGCAAGAGCGATATCCAGACAGATGAGAAAGGAAAGCAGCAGCTCATCCGCCCAATCGTCATCACGGCTGAGAACCTGGACCAGGCAATGAAGGATAAGCTGCTGGTAGATAGACTGGTAGATCAGGCCTTCAGAGAAGAACTCTTCAAAGTAGGCAACAACGACTATCATCCGAAATACAATGGTCTGCAGCTCATCAACAAAGAGGTGATAGCCAGCTATTTGCGACAGCTCATCTCCATAGACCGGCGCCAGACTCCATTCACCATCATCGGTATGGAATTGGTGGTTTCAGATACGCTGAAAGTCAGTACAAGCAGAGGCGAAAAGCAGTTCAAGATCGGAGGTTTCATCGACCGACTGGATGCCATTTCTCCTATATCGAACATCACGGAGCGCATCAGAGTCATCGATTACAAGACGGGAAGAGCACAGACAACACATCCTAAGGATATAGCAGAGATTTTCTCGGCATCTCCCCAGGCACTGAGCAAGCATACGGATTATTATCTGCAGGCTTTCCTCTACTCGATGATCATCAAGAACAGCAAAAGATACAATTCTGCCCAGAATCCCGTGTCACCAGGCTTGCTATTCATACAGAATGCAGGCGCAGAAGACTACGACCCAACCCTTAAACTGGGCAAGGAAAAGGTAGAAGATATAGCTGCGTATGAAGAAGACTTCTTGGCGCATCTCCGCAGTCTGATAGCCGACATCTACAATCCTGCCTTGCCACTGCGCCCTACCAGCGACAAGAAACGCTGCGAGTATTGTCCGTATGCCGGACTATGCAAATAGGGATTGCAGAATGTTAAAATGAGAAATATTTGGGAGCAAAATTTGTTTCTTCAAATATTTCTCTGTATTTTTGCAGTAGAGAGAGCACACTACGCAATCACGCAAGGGTTTCTCTCGGCAGAAAATTGCATCATAAACATCATTCATGAATTAAAAGACCCAAAGGAGATATGACAGAGAAAGAAATCAATAAGTTGGTAAGCGATAACATCAACTACGTAAAATCGGTAGCCAACCACTATCGTGGTAATGGTGTTGACTTCGATGACTTGGTTAGCGAAGGAACTTTGGCTATGCTCACGGCTGCTCAAAAATACGATGCCGAACGCGGTTCGCAGTTTGTGGCTTATGCATCCCCTTTCATCCGCAAGGCGATGCAGCAGACCATCGACAAGCAGGCAGCACTCTATCGTGTACCAAAGGATCAGAAAAAGTATGCTCCACGCAATGCTGCAAAAGCTGTTTCCATCGATGCCCCTATCAGTGAGGGAAACAAGTACACCCTACTCGACATCCTTATCAACAAGGATGCCCAGCCGGCAGACGACAATACTGCCTTCACCCAGATGCTCAACGACTTGGAACGTTGCATTGGAGAACTGGAAGAACGCGACCGCATAGTCATCTCTAAGTTCTATGGTATAGGAATGGCACATGAAACACTGGCCGAAATTGCAGAAGACCTGCAGCTGAAGCGAGAGCGTGTACGCCAGATCAGAGACAAGGCGATACGTCAGATCTCGAAGAATACAACCAGCAAGGTGCTCAAGCATTTTCTTAGAAAATAAAATAAAAATGGCTGTACAAGAAACGATTCTGTACAGCCATTTTTATATGAGCGGTATTGCTTCTATAAGACGCAGTTACTTATGCTGTGAATGTTCGAGGCGATACTGACGTGGAGTTATGCCCAGACGCTTGTAAAAGTTTGCATAGAAACTTTGACGAGTGCTGAATCCAGCCATCTCACTGATATCTTCCACGCTCATCTTTGCGTAGCGCTTATCTGTGAGCAGCGACATAGCATCGTTCACACGATAGTCGTTAACCAACTCTGAATAATTCTTGTGGAATCGAGTTGCACACACTGCTGAAATATAACGAGAGTTAGTGCTCAGGTCCTCAGCCAACTTTTTAGAGTTGTACTCAGGATCCTTGTATTTTCTCTCCGTTACAATCAGACGGATAATCTCATCACGGAGGCGGTCTTTAGTCTCCTCACTCAGCAAGGTTTGATATCTCGCTGACTTCTCTTTTTTGGGTTGAATGTTATACTTAGCCATAATGCGTAATAAATTAATACAACAAAGGTACGGCAAAAATATTAAACTACCAAATTTTTTGGCACTTTTTTGAAAAAAACTATCAAAATAATTGTCTATCTCAAAAATTATTCCTAATTTTGCATACAAATACATTATTAATATAGAAATTTTAAACATTAAATATAGAAAAGTTCAACGTTCGTATGAAGCAAATTATATGGTTTGTTAAGACTTATGCTACGTTTGTAGTATTGTTTGTTTTGCAGAAGCCGCTATTCCTCTTTCTGGAAAAGGGTTCTGCCACACAACCTGTCGATAATATCTTCACGGAGTTGCCTGCTGTTATCTGGCATGGACTTCCACTCGATTTATCTGTAATTCCAGGTTTACTTTCCATTGCCGTGGTATGGCTGAAAAGAGACCTGGTTAAACCAATTATGAACATCTACTTCATAATTGCCTCACTCTTCATCACTTGCAGTTTCGTGCTTAACGCAAGTCTTTATCCATACTGGAAGTATCCATTGGACAGTACACCGCTCTTCTACTTCTTCACTTCACCGGCTGATGCCATCGCCAGTGTAAGCATCTGGCAAGTGATTCTTTCAATTGTCATATTGATTGCTCTGACCGTTGGAGTTTGGTTCACATTACGGATGCGAGGCGAGAAACGCCAGCGATACAGTCGCTACGGTTATAGATATGGAGGATTCGGAAGTGGTAAAAGAAATCGATTCGATGACTTCGACCGCCATCGTGGTCGTACCTCCATCATTCTCCTCCTCCTCACAGGCTTACTCTTCCTGCCTATCAGAGGCGGCATCACCGTTTCAACGATGAATACGGGACAGGCATACTACAGTCAGAATGCCTATCTGAACCACTCTGCCGTGAATCCGCTGTTCAGATAGGCATTCTGACTGTAGTATACCTATCCTTTGCTCAATGAGGCAACCTTCAAGAAAGGAACCCCTGATATTCTCTTTGTCATCATGGAAAGTTTTGCCAGCGACATCCTGCCATCCATGGGTTCATACAAGGATGTAGCCGTATGCCTGGACTCCATCGCCCAGCAGAGTATCCTCTTCACAAGATTCTATGCCAACAGCTTCCGCACGGACAGAGGCATGGTTTCCATCCTGAGCGGTTATCCTGCACAGCCCACAACCAGCATCATGCGCTATCCACGCAAGACGAGCCAGTTGCCATCCATAGCCCGCAACCTGGCAAAGTATAAGAATTACAAGACCACCTATTATTATGGTGGAGATGCAGATTTCTGCAATATGCGCTCCTATCTTGTTTCTCAGGGTTACCAGCATATCATTTCTGATGCCAACTTCCCGATAGAAGACAAGTTGAGCAAATGGGGTGTGCCAGACCACATCGTAGCAGCCAGAATGATGGAAGATATCAAGGCACAGCAGAATGAGAAGCGCCCTATGCTGAGAATATTCCAGACTTCCAGCAGCCACGAGCCTTTCGAAGTGCCTTATCACAGACTGAAAGACAAGCGTTTGAATGCTTTCGCCTACACCGACAGCGTTATGGGTGCCATCGTGAGGGAATACCGCAAACTGCCTAGATGGAAGAATACGCTTATCGTGTTTGTACCAGACCATGTGGGAGGTTACAAGGAAAATCTGAACGACCACGACCGCAGCCGTTATCAGATTCCACTCATCCTGGCAGGTGGAGCCATCTCACGCCCTATGAAAGTAGGTATCATCGGTTCACAACATGACATTGCTGCCACCCTGCTCGGCCAGCTGGGAGTAGAGCACAGGGAATTCACTTTCAGCAAGAATATGATGAGCGATGCCACTCCTAAATTCGCATTCTTTGCAGTGAACGATGCCTTTGGCATTGTTTCAGAAGAGAATTCACTGATCTACGACAACAGAGCCAAGCGAATTGTATATGACAAGGGAGAAAAAGGTTTTAACCTGAAGCGAGGTCAAGCCTATCTCCAGAAGCTATATGATGACCTGGCAAGGAAATAGATTACATTATATAATAGTAAAACGAGAATATCAATATCAACAAAAATAGTAAAAGCAACTATGCTAGAACTCATTCATTATCTGGAACAGATAGACACAGCGATATTTCTGTTTATCAATGGTATGCACTGTGAACTATTTGATTACTTCATGGTTTTGGTGAGCAACCGATTCACTTGGATTCCATTTTATGCAGCGTTCATCTTCGTGATGATAAAGAATTTCCACTGGAAGGTAACGATAGTCACTATTCTAGCAATAGCGCTCCTCGTATTGCTCTGTGACCAGACTGCATCAGGCTTACTCAAGCCATTGGTGGGACGCCTCCGCCCAAGCAACCTGGACAACTCCATATCCAGTATGGTGCACGTGGTTGACGGATACCGGGGAGGCAGATACGGATTTCCTTCCTCCCACTCAGCCAACTCGTGGGGAGTTGCCTTCTTCGCCATGTATCTGGTAAGAAACAGAAAGCTGAGTATATTCCTGGCGCTATGGGCTACACTGGTAACATATTCTCGTGCCTATCTGGGAGTACATTATCCTGGTGACCTGCTGGTTGGAGTTCTTATTGGCTTCGTTATGGCATCGATTGTATTCTATGCCTATAACCGTTGGGCAAGATCATACACCCAGGAGTTTCTGGACGGGAAGAAAAACATCCAGTATAATTATCTCCCCATATCAGTAGGACTGATCAGCATAGCAACCATGTTTGCAACAAGTCTGATCATGCTTTTCACATTCTAAAGGAAGAAAGTAATATTTTCAAAACATCAATAATTAAAAGATCAAGATTATGAAGAAACTTACATTGATGGCTATTGCCATGGGTATGCTTGCCTTCACAGCATGCACAGAGAAGAAACCAGCTGCAGCCCCTGCAGCTCATGTTGAAGAAGTGGTTACAGACTCAGCATTCCAGCAGGCTGTTGCCGGTGAATACAAGAGTGCTGACGGCAAGCGTATCATTACTGTCAACGCAGACTTTACAGTAAAGACCACAGGTCTTGACAAGGACTACTTCAAGTGGGATATGGATATCAAGCCACAGGGTCCTTCTGCCAACATCAACCTCATCCGCAAGGGTCTCGATGCAGAAGTAAAGGATATGGTATCTGTTGATACAGAAGAAGGAACTCTCATCGTCAAGAACGAGACTTACAGAAAGGCAGTTGAAGCTAAGAAGTAATTCTGCCATCTGATACATATTCATCATAAGCTGAGCGCCTCCACACCCCGTGGGGGCGCTTTCTTTAACTGTTATTCACTATATTTTCCCCCTCAGAAAAGATATTTTCTTACTTTCCTACATTTCTTGTTAAATTTCGAGCCTAAGAATTTCCGTACTTATAATAAAATTTGTATCTTTGCACCATCAAACGAGAAAAATACTGGTTTTAGAAAATAATAAAGTAATTCTATAGAATATGGCAATGAATGATGAAAACAAAATCGAGGAGAAAACAAAGAGCATCTCTTTCGTAGAACAGTTGGTTGAGGAAGACCTCAAGGAAGGTAAGAACGCTGGTCGAATCCAGACCCGTTTCCCACCAGAGCCTAACGGCTACCTTCACATCGGTCACGCCAAGGCCATCTGCATGGACTTCGGTGTAGCCGAAAAATACAAGGGTGTCTGCAACCTTAGATTTGATGACACCAACCCAAGTAAGGAAAACAACGAATACGTAGAAAATATCCTCCAAGACATCCAGTGGCTCGGCTTTAAGTGGGGCAACATCTATTATGCTTCCGACTACTTCGAGAAGTTGTGGGAGTTTGCTGTATGGATGATCAAGAAGGGACATGCTTATATCGATGAGCAGACTGCTGAGGAAATTGCAGCTCAGAAGGGTACTCCTACTACCCCTGGTACTGCCAGCCCATATCGCGACCGTCCTGTTGAGGAGAACCTTGCTCTCTTTGAGAAGATGAACACTCCTGAGGCTGTAGAAGGAAGTATGGTACTTCGTGCGAAGCTTGACATGGCTAATCCAAACATGCACTTCCGCGACCCAATCATGTACCGCATCATCCAGACTCCTCACCACCGTACAGGTACTAAGTGGCACGCTTATCCAATGTACGACTTCGCACACGGACAGAGCGACTATTTCGAGGGTGTTACCCACTCTATCTGTACCTTGGAGTTCGTTCCTCACCGTCCTCTCTACGACAAGTTTGTTGACTTCCTGAAGGAGATGGATGGCAGCGATGACGTATTGAACGATAACCGTCCTCGCCAGATTGAGTTCAACCGCTTGAACCTCACTTATACAGTAATGAGTAAGCGTAAGCTCCATACTCT
>OIDD01000904.1_pt1 | contig 13986 bp, 10 predicted proteins | sample 1606751 | NCBI WGS metagenome assembly OIDD01 (sample SAMEA3882544, study PRJEB24775) | human gut metagenome | biome: human-associated habitat; feature: intestine environment; material: feces | place: Netherlands | collected 2009/2010
CCGGCTCGGTGAGTATTCCGAAAGGCGGTAATCCGGCGAGTTATGGCATGCTGGATAATGACGTACTTAGTGTAATCGCACTCAATGATCAAAGTATCATTGCGCAGGTCGCGATTAATCCGTAATTTACCCACAACTCAAAATGCGCCGTAAGAGCGCCAGAAAAAGAAGGTTTCCTGATAATGGAACAGCGTCGTTTGGCAAGTACTGAATGGGTGGATATTGTCAATGAAGAGAACGAAGTCATTGCACAAGCCAGCCGGGAACAAATGCGGGCACAGTGTCTGCGTCATCGTGCAACTTACATCGTCGTGCATGATGGCATGGGCAAAATTCTGGTCCAGCGTCGTACCGAGACAAAAGACTTTTTACCCGGCATGTTAGATGCGACCGCAGGCGGTGTGGTCCAGGCCGATGAGCAACTGCTGGAATCCGCGCGTCGCGAAGCGGAAGAAGAGTTGGGCATTGCCGGTGTCCCCTTTGCCGAGCACGGGCAGTTCTATTTCGAAGATAAAAATTGCCGTGTCTGGGGCGCGTTGTTCAGCTGCGTCTCTCACGGTCCCTTCGCCCTACAGGAAGATGAAGTCAGTGAAGTTTGCTGGCTGACGCCGGAAGAAATCACCGCACGCTGCGATGAGTTCACTCCAGACTCGCTGAAAGCGCTGGCGTTGTGGATGAAGCGCAATGCCAAAAATGAAGCCGTAGAGACTGAAACGGCAGAATGAAAAAAGAGCCGCAATTGCGGCTCTTAACATTTTTAGTGGTAGCCCATCAACTGAGCGCCGATCACCACGACGCTGGACATAATAAACAGCAGTCCAAGCAGTGTCGCGCCCACCTTCAGCCAGTTACGGAAGTCCACCCGGCAAACACCGAGCGTCGCCATTAACGAAGCTGAGGTTGGGTAAATGATGTGGCTGAAGCCATCACCAAACTGGAATGCCAGCACGGTAACCTGACGGTTAACACCGACCAGATCGCCAAGCGGTGCCAGTAACGGCATGGTTAACGCCGCCTGACCAGAACCGGATGTCACAAAGAAATTAAATACCGCCTGGAAGAGCAACATAAACCAGGCCGCGACAGCGTTGTCCAGACCGCTAATGGCATTGGCAATGCTGTTGAGGATGGTATTTAACACGCTGGCATCACCTGCTTCACCATTACCGACCAGCAGCAAAATCCCTTTGGCGAAACCCACCAGCAGGGCAGGGGCGATCATCATTCGCGCCCCTTCGGTAAAGGATGAAGCCATGGTATTAACCGTCATGCCGTTAAGGCGGAAAACAACGCCGATGATGCCAATCACCAGACCCATGGTGAAGAACTGGCTGGCAATTTCTGGAATAAACCAGGCATTAACGATCACGCCCCAAATCACCCAGACCATTACGGCGGTCAGGACAATCAATACCAGCCAGTCACCAAAGGTAAACGGACGTTGTTCAACATCAGCCTGCTTTTCACGAAAGAAGCGGTCGGACTCATGCACGCGTGACAGAAGAGGATTCTTTTTCACTCGTGAGGCGTACACCATGGTAAAGATCAGGCCAATCAGAGTGGCGATAACCCACACCACGATGCGCAACCCGGAGCCAGAAAGCACCGGAACGCCGGCAATCCCCTGAGCAACGACCACACAAAACGGGTTCATCCACGAACTGGCAAAACCGATTTGCGTGGCAATATAGGTCACCAGGACGGTGGTAATACTGTCATAGCCCAGCCGGACCATTAGCGGTGCGATGATAATGGCAAAGGCGACGGCCTCTTCTCCCATACCAAATACCGCGCCGCCAAGTGAAAACAGAATAAACAGCGCAGGAATAAAGAGAATTTCATTCCCGCGGGTATGGCGAATAAGCGCCAGGATACCGTTATCAATGGTTCCTGTACGCATCACAATGCCAAACGCGCCGCCAATCACCAGCATAAACATGATGATGCCAACAGCTGTCCCGTATTTCGATCCTGAGGTTAATCCTTCAAACGGGAAGTTCATCAGGCCCGGGCGTTCATCGCCCGTCGTGAACAGCTGTACGCGGTGATACTCAGGTTCGCCTGCTTCGTTAGTCAGAATGCGAAATGAGTGTGGATCTACGACTTTGCGTGTTTTTGTTTGACCATCAACCTGATACTGCACTTCCTGACTGTCAAACATCCCCACCGGAACTACCCAGGTGGCAAGGCTGGTTAAAATAGCAACAAAAAAGATAATCACCAACGTATCGGGCATTGCCCATCTTCTTGTTGGTTTGGATTCAGTGATTGCGGACATAGCGCAAATATTCCCTTGCACAAAACAAAGTGGTAAGTATGCAAAGTGAAATGGCGCAATTCATTGATGCAGCGCAGTTAAGCAAGATAATCAGAAAGGATTAATGCAGATTAAGAGAATAAAAAACCGGAAATAGTGATTATTTCCGGTTCAGATATCCGCAGCGCAAAGCTGCGGATGATGACGAGATTACTGCTGCTGTGCAGACTGAATCGCAGTCAGCGCGATGGTGTAGACGATATCGTCAACCAGTGCGCCACGGGACAGGTCGTTAACCGGCTTGCGCATACCCTGCAGCATCGGCCCGATGGAGATCAGGTCGGCAGAACGCTGTACCGCTTTGTAGGTGGTGTTACCGGTGTTCAGATCCGGGAAGATGAACACGGTAGCGCGACCTGCAACCGGAGAGTTCGGCGCTTTGGATTTCGCAACGTCAGCCATTACCGCAGCGTCGTACTGCAGCGGACCGTCGATCATCAGGTCAGGACGTTTTTCCTGCGCCAGACGAGTTGCTTCGCGAACTTTTTCTACGTCGCTACCTGCACCAGAAGTACCGGTGGAGTAGGAGAGCATAGCAACGCGCGGTTCGATACCGAAGGCCGCAGCGGAATCAGCGGACTGAATCGCGATTTCTGCCAGCTGTTCAGCGGTCGGATCCGGGTTGATCGCACAGTCACCGTAAACGTAAACCTGTTCCGGCAGCAGCATGAAGAACACGGAAGATACCAGGGAGCTGCCCGGTGCAGTTTTGATCAGCTGCAGCGGCGGACGGATGGTGTTTGCGGTAGTGTGAACAGCACCGGAAACCAGACCATCAACTTCATCCTGTTCCAGCATCAGCGTACCGAGCACCACGTTGTCTTCCAGCTGTTCGCGGGCAACGGTTTCGGTCATGCCTTTGTTCTTACGCAGTTCGACCAGACGACCAACATAGCTTTCGCGAACCACTTCTGGATCAACGATTTCAATCCCTGCACCCAGTTCTACACCCTGAGACGCTGCAACACGGTTGATCTCTGCCGGATTACCCAGCAGTACGCAAGTTGCGATACCACGTTCAGCACAGATAGCGGCTGCTTTAACGGTACGCGGTTCGTCACCTTCCGGCAGTACGATACGTTTGCCCGCTTTGCGCGCAAGTTCAGTCAGCTGATAACGGAACGCAGGCGGAGACAGACGACGGCTGCGCTCAGAAGTGGCAGTCAGAGATTCGATCCAGTCAGCGTTGATGTAGTTAGCAACGTATTCCTGAACTTTCTCGATACGTTCGTGATCGTCAACCGGAACTTCCAGGTTGAAGCTCTGCAGGCTCAGAGAGGTCTGCCAGGTGTTGGTGTTCACCATAAATACCGGCAGGCCGGTAGCGAAAGCACGTTCGCACAGTTTAGAAATGCGCGCGTCCATTTCGTAGCCGCCAGTCAGCAGCAGGGCACCGATTTCTACACCGTTCATGGCTGCCAGGCAAGCGGCCACCAGCACGTCAGGACGGTCTGCGGAAGTCACCAGCAGAGAACCGGCACGGAAGTGCTCCAGCATGTGCGGAATGCTGCGTGCGCAGAAAGTGACGGATTTAACGCGGCGAGTATTGATGTCGCCTTCGTTGATGATGGTCGCATTCAGGTGGCGAGCCATATCGATCGCACGAGTCGCGATCAGGTCAAAGCTCCACGGCACAGCGCCGAGAACCGGCAGCGGGCTGGATTCTTGCAGCTTCGCCGGATCAACATTGTTTACTTTAGCTTTGGAAGAGTCGTCGAAAATCTCGGACAGATCCGGGCGAGTACGACCCTGTTCATCAACCGGTGCGTTCAGTTTGTTAACGATAACGCCGGTGATGTTGGTGTTTTTGGCACCGCCGAAGCTGTTGCGGGTCAGTTCGATACGCTCTTTCAGCTGTTCCGGGGTGTCAGTGCCCTGAGACATAACGAAGACGATTTCCGCATTCAGCGTTTTAGCGATTTCGTAGTTCAGAGACTGGGCAAACTGGTGCTTACGTGTCGGGACCAGACCTTCAACCAGAACGACTTCAGCGTCTTTGGTGTTAGCGTGGTAGTTTGCGACGATCTCTTCCATCAGCACATCTTTCTGATTGCTGGAAAGCAGACCTTCAACGTAGCTCATTTTCAGCGGTTCAGCGGCCGTCGTGGTGGAAGAGTTCGCACGCACGATAGTCGTAGTCTGATCGGGCGCATCGCCACCGGTACGCGGCTGAGCGATAGGTTTGAAAACGCTCAGACGAACGCCTTTGCGTTCCATTGCACGGATCACGCCAAGGCTGACGCTGGTCAGACCGACGCTGGTTCCGGTAGGGATCAGCATAATAATACGGGACACGGTTTATCCTCTTTCGTTACCGCCGATTTGGCGGGTTACAAAACAGCACCGCCAGCTGAGCTGGCGGTGTGAAATCAGGCAGTCAGGCGGCTCGCGTCTTGCGCGATAACCAGTTCTTCGTTGGTTGGGATAACCACCGCAGGACGGGTACCTTCTTTGTTGATGAAACCAGATTTGCCGAAACGTGCAGCCAGGTTGCGTTCATGATCAACTTCAAAGCCCAGCACGCCCAGTTTGCCCAGAGACAGTTCACGAACCATCGCGGCATTTTCACCGATACCACCAGTGAATACAACAGCGTCCAGACGACCATCCATCAGCGCAGTGTAGGCACCGATGTATTTCGCCAGGCGGTGGCAGTAAACGTCCATTGCGCGCTTCGCGTCTTCTTTCGTCGCGTAGTTGTCTTCAACATAGCGGCAGTCGCTGGTCACTTCGGTCAGACCCAGCAGGCCAGACTCTTTGGTCAGCAGTTTGTTGATTGCGTCAACGCTCATGCCCAGGGTGTCGTGCAGGTGGAAGATGATCGCCGGATCGATATCACCAGAACGGGTACCCATGACCAGACCTTCCAGCGGGGTCAGGCCCATAGAGGTGTCAACGCATTTACCGTTGCGGATAGCAGAAACGGAACCACCGTTGCCCAGGTGGCAGGTGATGATGTTCAGTTCTTCTACCGGTTTGTTCAGCATTTTTGCCGCTTCCTGGGTTACATAGAAGTGGCTGGTGCCGTGCGCGCCGTAACGACGGATGCCGTGCTCTTTGTACAGGTTGTACGGCAGGGCGTAGAGGTAAGACTCTTCCGGCATAGTCTGGTGGAACGCGGTGTCAAATACAGCAACGTTTTTGTCTTTCAGCTGTGGGAAAGATTTCAGAGCTTCTTCGATACCGATCAGGTGAGCCGGGTTGTGCAGCGGTGCAAAAGAAGCTGCATCTTTGATACCCTGAATAACAGACTCATCGATCACTACGGAGCTGGTATACTTTTCGCCGCCGTGTACGATACGGTGACCGATAGCAGTCAGCTGCGCAGACAGTTCTGGTTTTTGTGCCAGAATAGTATTAACGATAAAGTTGAGCGCTTCGCTGTGAGCGGCGCCTGCACCTAAAGCCGCTTCCTGTTTATTGCCGTCCATTTTCCATTTGATACGTGCTTCGGGCAGGTGGAAACATTCGGCTAAACCAGAAAGGTACTCTTCACCATTTACTGCATCGATGATGGCAAATTTCAGTGAAGAACTACCGCAGTTCAGAACCAGTACTAACTTACTCGACATGGAAGTACCTATAATTGATACGTGGCTAAAAAAACGTCAGGGAGCCATAGAGCGTAGCGCATGATGACACCGACATTTATGATTAACATCATGCACTGCAAATTTTTTTTGCATGATGGAAGAAATATCTTGAGTCTATGCCATTTTGCGTAATTTTCAGCCAATGGCATAATGTATATGAATTTGACGACTCAATGAATATGTACTACTTAGGCCTTCAGGCTGCTAAAGGATACCTGATAGTGGGTATGGAAGACAAAATGTTTTGAACGTTGTCCCGCTGAGTTGTGAATTTGCACAAATTTTTGAATCTTTATATGTGAAGTTGAGGTGAAGCATGTCAACGCCGGATAATCGTTCTGTTAATTTTTTTAGCTTGTTTCGCCGGGGACAGCATTACTCAAAGACGTGGCCGCTGGAAAAACGCCTTGCCCCGGTCTTTGTCGAAAATCGCGTTATCAAGATGACGCGTTCCGTTTTATGCCGCCGATCGCCGTATTTACTCTCTGCTGGCAGATTGCCCTGGGCGGTCAGCTTGGGCCGGCAGTTGCCACTGCGCTGTTCGCCTTAAGTTTACCCATGCAGGGATTATGGTGGCTGGGCAAGCGTTCTGTAACGCCATTACCCCCTGCTATCCTCAACTGGTTTTATGAAGTTCGCGGTAAATTGCAGGAGTCTGGACAGGTGTTGGCACCCGTTGAAGGCAAGCCTGATTACCAGGCATTAGCTGACACGCTTAAGCGCGCCTTCAAACAACTGGATAAAACTTTCCTTGATGATTTGTAATTGACCCCTGATTACGCATATAAAAGAAGGCATACTCAGCCTTCTTTTTTTTCACCGTAGTAGAGTGATACAGGAGTCAACAATGGAAATGACCAACGCGCAACGTCTTATTTTGTCTAATCAGTACAAGATGATGACTATGCTCGATCCGGCAAATGCTGAACGTTACCGTCGCCTGCAAACAATTATTGAGCGTGGTTACGGATTACAGATGCGTGAATTGGATCGCGAGTTTGGCGAGCTGAAAGAAGAAACCTGCCGCACTATCATCGACATTATGGAGATGTATCATGCGTTGCATGTTTCCTGGTCTAATTTGCAGGACCAGCAATCCATCGATGAACGTCGTGTCACCTTCCTCGGCTTTGACGCCGCCACTGAAGCACGTTACCTCGGTTATGTCCGCTTTATGGTTAATGTGGAAGGGCGCTATACCCATTTTGACGCCGGAACTCACGGTTTTAACGCCCAGACGCCAATGTGGGAAAAATATCAGCGCATGCTTAATGTGTGGCATGCCTGCCCGCGTCAGTACCATTTGAGCGCCAACGAAATTAATCAAATTATCAACGCCTGAGGAGGCCCGCGTGCGGTGCAAAGGTTTTCTGTTTGATCTTGATGGAACGCTGGTGGATTCCCTGCCTGCGGTAGAACGGGCGTGGAGCAACTGGGCCAGACGTCATGGGTTAGCGCCGGAAGAGGTGCTGGCTTTCATTCACGGTAAACAGGCGATCACCTCTTTGCGCCATTTTATGGCGGGCAAATCCGAGGCTGATATTGCCGCCGAGTTTACGCGTCTGGAGCACATCGAGGCCACGGAAACCGAAGGTATTACCGCGCTTCCGGGGGCAATCGCCTTACTCAATCATTTGAATAAAGCAGGTATTCCGTGGGCCATTGTGACTTCTGGCTCCATGCCGGTAGCGCGAGCGCGCCATAAAATAGCTGGGCTTCCCGCACCAGAGGTGTTTGTAACCGCTGAGCGAGTGAAGCGCGGAAAACCAGAACCTGATGCGTATCTGTTAGGTGCGCAGCTGCTGGGGCTTGCGCCGCAGGAGTGTGTGGTGGTGGAAGATGCTCCCGCTGGCGTGCTTTCTGGCCTGGCGGCGGGTTGCCATGTCATTGCGGTTAACGCTCCGGCAGATACCCCGCGCCTGAATGAGGTCGATTTGGTCCTCCACAGTCTGGAGCAAATTACTGTGACCAAACAGCCAAATGGCGATGTTATTATTCAGTGAAACACCTGATCATGATTTAGCCCCGTCTCGTCGGGGCTTTTTTATGGCAGAATCAAGTCATCCCCCTCAATTAACAAGGATAAGTTGTGAACGGTGAATTGATTTGGGTTCTTTCATTACTGGCCGTTGCCATCGTCTTGTTTGCGACGGGCAGAGTGCGTATGGATGCGGTCGCTTTGTTTGTTATTGTCGCGTTTGCATTAAGCGGAACGCTGACGGTCCCCGAAGTATTTTCCGGCTTTTCTGATCCTAACGTTGTCCTGATTGCCGCCTTGTTTATTATTGGCGATGGTTTGGTCCGTACCGGTGTTGCCACCGTAATGGGAACATGGCTGGTCAAAGTGGCGGGCAACAGTGAAATCAAAATGTTGGTTTTGTTGATGCTGACCGTCGCGGGGCTTGGCGCGTTTATGAGTTCAACCGGCGTTGTCGCTATCTTTATTCCCGTGGTGTTAAGCGTTGCCATGCGTATGCAAACTTCGCCGTCACGTCTGATGATGCCGTTAAGTTTTGCCGGGCTGATTAGCGGCATGATGACGCTGGTGGCGACGCCGCCGAACCTGGTAGTCAACAGTGAATTGCTGCGTGAAGGCTATCACGGCTTCAGTTTCTTTAGCGTAACACCTATTGGCCTGGTCGTGCTGGTGCTGGGTATTTTGTATATGTTAGTGATGCGTTTCATGCTGAAAGGGGATACCCAGACCCCGCAGCGCGAAGGCTGGACGCGTCGAACCTTTCGCGATCTTATCCGTGAATATCGACTGACCGGGCGTGCGCGACGTCTGGCTATTCGCCCCGGATCGCCAATGATAGGTCAACGGCTGGATGATCTCAAATTACGTGAGCGTTATGGCGCTAACGTCATCGGTGTTGAACGCTGGCGGCGTTTTCGTCGCGTTATCGTGAACGTTAATGGGGTTTCTGAATTTCGCGCGCGTGACGTTTTGCTTATTGATATGTCTGCGGCTGATGTCGATCTCCGGCAATTTTGTAGTGAGCAATTGCTGGAGCCGATGGTACTGCGCGGCGAGTATTTTTCTGACCAGGCCCTTGATGTGGGCATGGCAGAGATTTCATTAATTCCTGAGTCAGAACTGATTGGTAAATCGGTGCGCGAAATTGGTTTTCGTACCCGCTACGGACTGAATGTGGTGGGGCTAAAGCGCAATGGCGTGGCGCTGGAAGGTTCGCTGGCGGATGAGCCTCTGCTGCTGGGCGATATCATCCTGGTTGTGGGTAACTGGAAACTGATCGGTATGCTGGCCAAACAGGGCCGCGACTTCGTAGCGCTGAACTTACCGGAAGAGGTGAGTGAAGCATCGCCCGCGCACAGCCAGGCACCCCATGCCATTTTCTGTCTGGTGCTAATGGTGGCGTTAATGCTGACAGATGAAATTCCTAATCCTGTTGCCGCTATCATCGCCTGCCTGCTGATGGGGAAATTCCGCTGTATAGATGCTGAAAGCGCCTATAAATCCATTCACTGGCCGAGCATTATTTTGATCGTTGGGATGATGCCGTTTGCTGTGGCATTACAGAAAACGGGAGGTGTCGCGCTGGCGGTGAAAGGGCTGATGGACATTGGCGGTGGTTACGGGCCACATATGATGCTGGGTTGTTTGTTTGTCTTGTCGGCGGTTATTGGGCTATTTATCTCTAATACCGCGACGGCGGTGTTGATGGCTCCGATTGCGCTGGCTGCTGCCAAAACGATGGGGGTGTCGCCTTATCCATTCGCGATGGTCGTGGCGATGGCAGCATCCGCCGCCTTTATGACACCGGTTTCTTCACCTGTTAACACACTGGTTTTAGGTCCGGGAAATTACAGCTTCAGTGACTTTGTGAAGTTGGGGGTACCGTTCACCATTATCGTGATGGCGGTTTGTGTGGTGATGATCCCGATGCTGTTTCCGTTTTGACAAGAGCCTGATGTCGCATCCGGCGCTTATTGCCTGATGCGACGCAGACTCCGGCTGCTTACAGCGGTGAATCCTGGCTAATCTCATCGAGCGAAAGATGGAAGCTGGGAACAAATACTTCCATGAAGTAGTCCATCTCCTGGCTGCGACGCGCTTCAAGCGTCGCTTCCAGTCGCGTTTTTGCCAGCAAGAATTCATTATTTCCGGCCGCGAGTTCTTCCAGACATTTCAGATATGCACACAGTGCATCTGCCTGTTTCACCAGCGATTTTTCTTCATCGCTATATGCATGCTCGTCAATTAACGGCGCAAAGATATCCCGCAGCTCTTCCGGAACCATATCGACCAGTTTTTGCTGAGCGATTTTTTCAATAGCCTTGTACTCCTGAGCGATTTGCGAATTGAAGTATTTCACCGGAGTAGGGAGATCGCCGGTGAGCACTTCTGAGGCATCGTGGTACATCGCCAGTAAAGCGATACGTTCGGCGTTGACATTACCGCCAAATTTCCGATTTTTGATAGCTGCCAGCGCATGGGCGACCATCGCTACCTGCAAACTGTGTTCGGACACATTTTCCGTCCGCACGTTGCGCATGAGCGGCCAGCGGTTAATGAGTTTCAGGCGGGAGAGATGGGCAAAAAAATGGCTCTGTTTCATAGTGACCTTACGTATGATGACATCATCAGGTCATTGTGGCGGGATAACGCTGCCGGATGCAATCTCCGGCAGTGAAATTAAGATTACAGCTGATGATAACCAGAAAGGAAACGCGCGAACTTGCTCAAAGACAGCTCGATATCATCGACACGCGGTAGCGTGACAATGCGGAAGTGATCCGGCCACGGCCAGTTGAATGCCGTCCCTTGCACCAACAGAACTTTTTCCTGCAACAGGAAATCCAGCACCATTTTCTGATCGTCGTGAATGTTAAAGCGTTTGGCGTCGATTTTCGGGAACATATACAGCGCACCACGAGGTTTCACGCAGGAAACGCCCGGAATATCGTTGATCAGTTCCCACGCGCGGTTACGCTGCTCATAAAGACGACCGCCAGGGGTAATAAATTCACTGATGCTCTGATAACCACCCAGCGCGGTCTGAATGGCGTGTTGCGCAGGAACGTTAGCACACAGGCGCATTGAAGCCAGCATTTCCAGACCTTCGATGTAGCCTTTGGCGTGTTTTTTCGGCCCGTTCAACACCATCCACCCCTGACGGAAGCCTGCAACGCGGTACGTTTTCGACAGTCCGTTAAAGGTAATGGTCAGCAGGTCAGGTGCCAGCGGCGCAATTGAGTGATGCTCAGCGTCGTCGTAAAGAATTTTGTCATAAATTTCATCGGCGAAGATAATGAGATTATGCTGACGTGCAATCTCCACAATCTCCATTAAAAGCTCTTTGGAATATACCGCGCCGGTTGGGTTATTTGGGTTGATAATAACGATCCCACGCGTACGAGGCGTAATTTTAGCGCGAATATCATCGAGGTCTGGGAACCAGTCAGAGGATTCATCGCAAAGATAATGCACCGCTTTACCGCTGGAAAGCGAAACCGCCGCGGTCCATAGTGGGTAATCTGGTGCAGGAACCAACATTTCGTCCCCGCTGTTCAGCAATGCCTGCATTGCCTGAACGATAAGCTCCGATACACCATTGCCGATGTAAATATCTTCCACGGTAACATCACGCATGCCACGAGCCTGGTAGTGCTGCATGATGGCTTTACGCGCGGAGTAAAGACCTTTGGAATCGCAATACCCTTGAGCGGTAGGCAGGTTGCGTATCACGTCAACGAGGATTTCATCTGGCGCGTCAAAACCGAACGGGGCTGGGTTGCCGATGTTCAGTTTCAGTACCTTGTTACCTTCTTCTTCCAGGCGTTTTGCTTCTTTCAGCACCGGACCACGGATGTCATAACAGACATTCTCTAATTTGCTGGATTTTTCAATGGGGGACATGAATCTTGACCTTTTTTGCTGTTATCGCCACTCCCTGCCGTGGAAGTCAGCTTAGAACAATGTACTCCCCCAGGACGGTGTTTTGAAGGTCTGCAGAATAAGATTTTGCCAGAGGGGAAGGCTCGATTGTGCTGTTAATAACTTAATAATGACAAAATAATGAGGTGTATATGCTTTACATGCAATGTTATATAGTGAATTGTTCTGATTCTTAATTGTAAGTCTGGTTTTTTTATCTGTAAGATAATTGTGTGAAAATGCCTCATTTAAGAATTCACTAATGAAACGCGATGATGATATTTCCGCATTACGGAGAGTTTAACAGCGTGATGATTTCCGAGGTGTCGTAATGGGGGCAAGGTGTGAAACTATTGTTAAGCGGAATTAATGAATGAGGATGATGCTAATTAATTATTATTTAATATTCAAAAAGGTTTTGATGTGCTTATTAATAATAGAAGATTACTTTGCCTAACATAACATAACTTTGCATCAGATAATTCGCAATGACCCTTATAAATAAAAGGTTTTTGGGGTAAAATGCTCGCATAAATGACGGATCCCTGCTCTTGATGCCGCCTCACCATTGCTGTTTGTACGTGTTCGCGTATGACCAGCGATGCTGCACGAGAGTGGAACAAGGACTCACATTTACATTTATACAAACACGCGCATGTCATAAATAGAAAAGAGTGAGTAACTTAATAGATATGCGATCCCTGAAGATATATTCTGTGATCTACTTCAGGCATTATAACGGAACAATGTGAGTCGCTTTTTTAGTGCAACTCATATGCATTTTTACTTTCGTCCGGGTTCGGATGAAACTGCCAGGGAGGCACATTACAAATGGAATTGCTTGTTTGTGTGTGCACAGCATTAACCAGCTCAGTATGAGCCGCCAGTAAGTGATAATATATGATAACTGCAAATCGTCCGATAATTAACCTCGACCTCGATCTGCTGAGAACATTTGTTGCTGTTGCCGATCTGAACACTTTTGCTGCCGCAGCTGCCGCTGTGTGTCGTACTCAGTCCGCCGTAAGTCAGCAAATGCAGCGTCTGGAACAACTCGTTGGGAAAGAACTGTTCGCTCGTCACGGTCGCAACAAACTGTTAACTGAACATGGCATTCAACTTCTTGGTTACGCCAGGAAAATCCTGCGTTTTAATGATGAGGCCTGCTCATCATTAATGTTCAGTAATCTTCAGGGCGTGTTAACTATCGGTGCTTCAGATGAATCTGCCGATACGATCTTACCTTTCCTGTTAAATCGCGTGAGTTCGGTTTATCCGAAATTAGCGCTGGATGTCCGCGTTAAACGTAATGCCTATATGGCAGAAATGCTGGAATCCCAGGAAGTGGATTTGATGGTAACCACCCATCGTCCTTCAGCGTTTAAGGCATTGAACCTGCGAACCTCGCCAACACACTGGTACTGCGCAGCGGAATACGTATTGCAAAAAGGCGAGCCGATCCCTCTTGTATTGCTGGATGATCCAAGTCCGTTTCGCGATATGGTGCTGGCGACGCTTAATAAAGCAGATATTCCATGGCGACTGGCTTATGTCGCCTCGACGCTTCCGGCCGTTCGTGCGGCAGTGAAAGCCGGTCTTGGCGTGACGGCAAGGCCGGTTGAGATGATGAGCCCGGACCTGCGTGTGCTGAGTGGAGTAGATGGCTTACCGCCGCTACCTGATACCGAATATTTGCTGTGCTATGACCCGTCCAGTAATAATGAGCTGGCCCAGGTGATCTATCAGGCGATGGAGAGCTACCATAATCCGTGGCAATACAGCCCAATGTCTGCTCCGGAAGGGGATGATTCATTGTTGATTGAAAGGGATATCGAGTAATCGACGGACGATAGATAATTCCTGAGACAATAGTGTAAAAAACGAGCCGCTGGGGGTGTTTTAAACCTCAGCGGCTTTTTTTTAGTAAAAATCCTTCCTCGCATAGTGCAGAACGTACAAAACTGTTCATTTTTCAATCACCAGAGATTCACGTCCCGAACGCACAAATAATCGCCTGAAAAAAATCACCTGCTACAATGATGTTAAAAAATACGTAAATTTGTTGCTGCGTTTTTGTTATGGAATGACAAAAGCGAGCCTTCGAAGGCTCGCTTTTGTTTGGCGCGGGGTCAGTAGACCTCCTCGGGCAGCGTTTCGCCGACCGAGGAGGTCAACTG
>OIDD01000905.1_pt1 | contig 13983 bp, 13 predicted proteins | sample 1606751 | NCBI WGS metagenome assembly OIDD01 (sample SAMEA3882544, study PRJEB24775) | human gut metagenome | biome: human-associated habitat; feature: intestine environment; material: feces | place: Netherlands | collected 2009/2010
TCTTTCAGATATGCAATCTGCTCTTTATAATCGTCAATACTGTATTCCTCTGAATCAGAATAATTATCGCCCACCAACTGATACTCTGCAAATTTCACTGCAAACGGATAACCTATACAGCCGATTAACAATATTATCAGCATTATCCATGTACTTTTTTTAAGTGACATCTTAATATACTCATTTTTCACTAAATTTATAAATTTACCCAATCTGACTGCCCCCCGACTTAGTAAGTTCAATAAATACATCTTCAAGCTTTTTATTTTCCTTCGGCGCTACCGTACCTAACTTAATTCCTCTTGAAATAATTCTTGAAGTGATCTCAAACAATTCTTCTTCAGCATTTTCCTTTTCAATAGATATTGTAATATGTTCATCGTCAAGCACTGATTTGTCACTAATAAAGTCAAGCACTTCAATTGCCCTCTGACAATCACTGACTCTTAATATAAACTGTTCTTTATCTCCTGAAGCTGCGGATATCATTTCTTCAACAGTATGAACTCCTGTAAGCTTACCGTTTACAATTATCCCTACCCTGTCACACATCAATTCCATTTCAGACATAAGATGACTTGAAACAATAACGCATATATTTTCCTTGTGCGCTAAATTTTTAAGAATATCACGAAGTTCCTTAATACCTGCCGGATCAAGACCATTTGTAGGTTCGTCGAGAATAAGAAGCTTAGGTCTGTGAAGTATTGCCTGTGCAACACCCAGACGCTGACGCATCCCCAGAGAGTATTTTCCTACCTTATCGTTGATTCTCTTTTTTAATCCGACAATTTCAACGACCTCATTTATTCTCTTTTCAGAAATATTACCCCTCATTCGTGCATACTGACGAAGATTCTGCATACCGGTCATGTACTTATAAAATTCCGGATTTTCAATAATTCCTCCGATATCGGATATAGCTTCCTCATATTTTTTTACAACGCTTTTACCGTTGATTATGATGTCTCCCTCGTCAAATCTCAAATGACCTACGGCAATTTTTATAGTTGTGGTTTTTCCGGCACCGTTTGGTCCTAAAAATCCGAATACCTCACCCGGATAAGTTTCAAAGGAAATATCATGAAGAATCTGTCTTTTTCCAAAATATTTATTAAGATGTTCAATTTTTAATGCAGGTGTCATTCTTCATTACCTCCTTCCTCACTGTCAACAGCCGTAATTTCACTGCTGTTCCAACCATAGCTTTACCATCTTTCTGAGTCATGGTAGCTTTATATGTTCCGTCAATAGAAATTCTTGAAAGTCCTGTCGGAACATTTTCGCCATAATAAACATAATTTTCAATCGTCATTGCATCACATGGACTTACAAGACACGCATTTCCTGAAAACTCAGCTACTATCTGACAGTCAAACTCTACCAGTGCATATCCCGGACCGGCTTTTGAAATGTCAACATTATTAACTTTGGCTGTCCATTTTGACACATATGCGTTCGGATCACTGTCCTTTATTCTGAATTCAAGACTATTTTTAAATTCATTCTGATTTTGACCGTAATAAAATGAATTAAATTTTTCCTCAGAATAAGTCCAGTAATTACTGATGAGATCATTTATATTTTCTTTATAAACTGTTTGATCTGCACCCTTGTTTACTCCAATATCCTCAAGAGCACTTACATAAGACTTTATCTCATCTTCTATGACCGGTTTGTTTTTTTTAAAAGAAATCGTATCAGTAATTACAAAAACTACAAAACCGGCTAATACAATTCCTCCCAGAAGCAGTCCCCTATTTACTCGCTTTAGAAACTTCTTCAATTTAATCATCTCCTTTTTGTTATATGTGTACTAATTCATGTAGAACACTTCATGAATTGTATTATATCACTTAGTACAGTCTTTGTCAAGCGTTTTCCAAAAAAATTTCAAAAAATTTATAAATAGAGTATTTACTAGAATATTGTCGAGCCTTATTTAAAATATTTCACCATACTAAAGACGATTTGAAAGTTTTTTGCTGAAATCCAGCATAAAAGTTTTTTGCTTACTTTTTTTCAAAAAAGTAAGGAAGATTGCAATTTACAATAAAATATGATATAATTAAAAATAAGAATATAAAGTAATAAAGGAGGCGGTAATGTGAAAATAACCGGAATAGTCTGCGAATATAATCCATTTCATAACGGACATTTATATCATCTAAAAAAAACCCGTGAAAACGGAGCCACTCACATAGTAGCAGTAATGAGTGGAAACTATGTTCAGCGCGGAGATACGGCTGTTATGGATAAATTTGAACGTGCAAAGCTCGCAGTAAAAGGCGGAGCCGATCTGGTAATAGAAATTCCGACAGTCTATGCGCTGTCTTCGGCAGAATTTTACGCTAAAGGAGCCATATACATTCTTGATTCTCTTGGGTGCGTAGATGAGATCTCATTTGGCAGTGAAGCGGGTTCTGTATCAGAACTGGAAAAGGCGGCGGAAATTGCAGATGAATGCTCCGGAGCGCCTGAGCTTGAAGAATACCTTAAAAGCGGTATGTCTTACCCTAATGCCATCAACACCATGATATACAGCAGTTACGGAAAAAAATTAAGCAACCGTATCAGCGACATACTTGCATCTCCGAATAATGTTCTTGCAGTGGAATACTTAAAAGCTCTGAGGCGATTAAATTCATAAATAACACCCTTTACTATACAAAGAAAAAGCGCTGCTCACGATTCAATGACCGTTCTGGACGGTATTTCCAGCGCCTCCTATATAAGAAAATGTATGAATGAAAAAAGTGATTTTTCCGGTCTTGTTCCTGCATATGTCAGTCAGGCATATATAAATGCATACTCTGCGGGAAAGACCGCAGACATTTCAAATCTGGAACGTATTATTATATATAAGCTCAGAACCTCTTCACCGGAAGAACTGAGAGAAATTCCCGATGTGGGGCAGGGACTGGAATACAGGATACTTGCAGCGGCAGATAAAAATAATCTGGACGAAATTTTTATGAGCATAAAAACCAAAAGATATACCATGGCAAGAATCAAAAGGATCCTCCTTAATATGCTCATAGGCGTCAAAAAAAGCGACCTTGAAACACTCCCCCCTTACGGCAGAATTTTAGCAGTTACTGAAAGAGGACGTGATATTCTTTCCAAAGCCAAGAATACCGGAAAGATCCCTTTTGCAACGTCTCTTTCCAAACTGGCTCAAACAAGTGATGATGCAGAACGTTTTGCCAAACTTGAGGGAACTGCTTCGGATATTTATGCTCTGGCACAGACAAAAATAGGAAAAGCACAATCCGACTATAAAGCACGAATAGGAATTGAACCTGATGAACAGAAATATTAAAGGCATAATTTTTGATTTGGACGGTACTTTACTGGATTCCATGAGCGTATGGGAAAATGTTGATAAAATGTTTCTTGAAGAAAACGGTATCGTACCTCCAAAAGGGATTTCAGACATTGTCAAAAAAATGACCATTCAGGATTCCGCTACGTATTTTAAAACCAGATTTGGATTGAAACTTTCATGCGAATACATTATAAACCGTATTGAGGAAATTGTATCGGAACAATATAAATGCATAATACCTCTCAAGGAAGGCGCTTTGAAAACTGTAACACTCCTAAGACAAAAAGGCTATAAAATGTGTGTTGCTACAGCTACATACAATAGTCTTGCAAACAGCGCACTAAAACGTCTGGGACTTTATAACAATTTTGATTTTATTATAACGTGCTCCGACGCAGGCGCAGGTAAAGACAAACCGGATATTTTTATTCAAGCGGCAAAAAAAATGAAATGCTCTCCTTTTGAAACAGCTGTTATCGAAGATTCTCTGCACTGTATTGAAACAGCCGTAAACGCCGGATTTTTCACAATAGGAGTATATGACAAAATTAATGAACCGGACTGGAAAGAAATCTGTCTTAAATCAGATGTAACAGTAAAAAATATAAGTGAAATTACAGATATTTTAAAGAAAGGATAAACAATGGCAAAAGTTATGGTAGGAATGAGCGGAGGAGTTGACAGTTCTGTTGCTGCAAAGCTTCTGCAAGATGAAGGATATGAGGTCACAGGAGTAACATTAAAGCTTTTTGACGGCGAAGACGTTGACCAAAGTACCCGAACATGCTGCTCTCTTTCTGATGTTGAGGATGCAAGGAGCGTAGCATACAAGCTGGGTTTTGACCATCTGGTTTTTAATTTTAAAACCGATTTCCGAAAAAATGTTATGGAACATTTTATTGACAGCTATCTTAAAGGAGAAACTCCTAACCCATGTATTGAATGCAACAAACATATAAAATTTGACAAAATGCTCAGAAGAGCCGAAGAACTTGGATATGATTACATTGCCACCGGGCATTACGCTGTACGTCAATTTGACGAAAAAACCGGAAAATATCTCCTTATAAGACCTGCCGACCGTTCTAAAGACCAGACATACGTTCTTTACGGTCTGACACAGTATCAGCTTTCAAAAACTCTGTTTCCTCTTGGAGAATATGATAAAACTACAGTCCGAAAAATTGCAGAAGAAGCCGGACTTGTAAATTCCAGAAAACCGGACAGTCAGGATATCTGCTTTGTTCCGGACGGCGATTATGCAAAATTTATAACCGAAAATACGGGAAAAATTATACCTGAAGGAGATTTTTTAAACACTTCCGGTGAAAAAATCGGAACTCACAAAGGCGTTATAAATTATACTATCGGTCAGCGCAAAGGACTTGGAATTGCCCTTGGAAAACCTGCATACGTAACTGATAAGGATGCTATAAACAATACTGTTACAATAGGTGATGAGACCTATCTTTACAAAGACGAAATAACTGTATGCAATGTTAACTGGATATCATTGGACAGTCCGACCGAACCTATTGAAGTGACCGTCAAAACAAGATACAGTCAAAACGAACAGGAAGCAACAGTTTGCCCGCTGGAAAACGGCGAAGTACTTGTAAAATTTCACAAGCCTCAAAGAGCTCCTGCAAAGGGACAAGCAGCAGTATTTTACAAGGGTGATATTGTTTTAGGCGGAGGAACAATAAAATAGCTATAATTACCAGCGTATTTATATACTTTTGCTATTGACAAACATCATATAAAATGTTAAAGTGTTGATATGTAAGTTATAAACTTATAATTTTTGATTTACGGAGGAAACAATGAAAAGCTATATAAAAAAGATCGCAGCTGTCGTTTCAGCTGTTTCAATTATCGGTACTATGAGTATCAGCGTATCCGCTGCAACTGCCGACGACGTAGTCGCAGCCGCAAGATCAGCAGGATTCCTTGAAGAATATGTTCAGATGCTCCAGAACTATCTTAAAGTAAATAAATTTTCTGAAAGCCAGTATGATATTCTTGTGGATAAGATATCAAATGTCGGTTCCGAGATGGACGATGTTGCATTGAAAAATTTTGGTAAAACAATTGCCGAAATGAAAGGCGAAGCAAAGGTCGATCCTGATACAGGCGTAGTTGACGATTCATTTTTAAAGGACGTAGTTGATAAAATGACTAATGAAAATATTATGAATTCACTTAATGAAATCGTTGAAGCCGGCAAGAAAATGGGACTGAATATCACAGTAGAGCAAAAAGGAGATAAAAATTTCTTAATGACAGTCCGAGATGCAGACGGCAATGTGCAGACTGTCGTACCTGTAGGAAAACTTGTTGATACGACAGGCGCTGAAGATAATTCCGCAGAAGGCTATCCTGAATTTGCATTGCTTTGCAGTGCTGTAATAGCAGCCGGAGGAATCGGCGCATGGCTTCTTTCAATTGCAAACAAAAAAACGGAGAATATAAATGGCTAAACACAACGCAGCAGTAATGCTGATAACTCCGGCTGTTATTCTGGCAGTGTGCGGCGGCATAATTGCCGGAGCGGGTTATGTACCCGTCCAAAAAATGAAAGTCGCAGCAGATTTAATTTTTTCCGCTGATACCGGACACGAACAGATAAACGAAATAAAATTTACCGAAAAAGAAGTTGAAGCTCAGCTTGACGATGGCAGCAAAATCGTTTATCCGTCTTTCGGCTCTCAATATGCGACTCTTAAAATAGATTCAATAGGACTTGAAGCTCCCGTTTATTTCGGCAGCACTGACGAACTGCTTCAGCTTGGCGTATGCCAATACCTAGGATCTGTTTTTATAGGTGAAACAGGACATGTGGTCCTTGACGCACACTGCAATACTTTCTTTCTGAATCTCGGAGACGTAAAGGTCGGCGATATTATTGTACTGACCACTTCCTACGGTGAATTTACATATAAAATGAAGGAAAGCACTATTTTCAAAGAAACCAACAATGAGCTGATCGCTCCTACAGCTGACGACCGTCTGACTCTTTATACCTGTTACGGAAATCTTTTAGGTCCGACTGAGGACAGACTTGCAGTTATATGCGAATTGGTAGAAAAGAAATTCTATGACTAAGAGGAAAGGATCAGACAGTTTATGAAACGTATGGAAAAATATATTCCTAATCTTCTGCTGACAATGATTCTCGTCTTTGCTCTTATAGGTCTGGAAGGAATCATGTTTGCAAAAAATCAGCTTATGCGTTCAGAACCGTATATTGACGCTGTTGATACAAATGATGTTGCTTTAAAGTCTATGAACGCAATTGAAAAATATTTCAGCGACAGTGAAAGCTATTCCCGCATTCCCGCAGATGTTTATATGTCGGCAATCACTGAAAAAGACGTAAAAAACATGATTGAAATGAAAATCAACAATGTGTTTGATTATATTGACGGTTCAAACGCTGAATATAGTGAAGTGCAATATGATTTTTCTAAGCTTGAAAAGAGCGTCAGCGATTATTTTGCAGACTTTGCTGAAAAAAACAACGTGGCAACAGACGAAGAATATAATCAGCAGCTTCAAAAAACAATTGAAACAGCTGAAAGTGAAATCAATAATTTTACAGATGTATATATGCTGAAAATGATTGAGAAAACAGGAGCATTTTCAAAACTGAATAAACTTTATGGATTTGTTAATCCATTAATTTACATCACTGCCGGACTGACAGCATTATGTATAATTATAATACTGTTCTTGAGCAGAAATAACTTTTTTTACTGGCTTTCTTCAGCTTTCCTCTGTTCATCGGTATTAGCGCTTATCCCATGTCTGTATTTTAAGTTTTCAGGATATCTTGACAAACTGGTTATAAGAAACGACTATATTTATTCTGCCGTTACAGGTATGTTAAACGGCACACTTAATAAATATATTGCCTTACAGGCAGGAATATTTGCAGTCGGAATCGTTTTAATGGTAATTTATATATTAATCAGTAAAAAAATATCGTCTAAGGACAAAAACAATAATTGATATTATAAAAGAACAGCTTAAAGCTGTTCTTTTTTATGCAAACTGACGGTTTTAAGTCAAAATATACAAATTCGCTTGACAAAAGTTAAAATTAATAGGATAATAACATATATATGAAACGGAGTGAAGTATAATGAAAAAAATAATAAGCTCGGCAATTGCTTCCGTAATGATCGCAGCGTCGGTTTTTACTGGAACTGTACCGCAAAAAACAAATACCGCTTCCGCAGATACTTCTATCAACTATGCAGAGGCACTTCAAAAATCTCTTTACTTTTACGAATGTCAGCAGGCAGGACCTCTTCCGGATTGGAACAGAGTTGAATGGCGTGCAGACTCGACAATGGGTGACTTTATTACAGGTGGTTGGTATGATGCAGGCGACCATGTAAAGTTTAATCTTCCTATGGCATATTCCGCTTCAATGATTGCTTGGGGACTCTATCAGTATCCGGAAGGTATTGAAAAGTGCGGAGAAATGACAAATTACGTTAACAACCTTACTTTTGCTCTTGATTACTTTGCAGCATGTGATTTAGGAGATGAAGTCGTATATCAGGTCGGAAACGGTCAGGACGACCATTCTTGGTGGGGACCTGCAGAACTTGTAGAATACGGTATGAAAGACCAAAATATCAACAATGAAAGACCGTACTATTCCGGCAGAAAATGCTCTGCGGCATTAGGTGAAATGGCTGCTGCTCTGGCGTCTGGCTACTGTGCTTTACAGGGTAAATCGGACAAAGTTAATGATTATCTAGAACACGCCAAGAATATATTCGCCATTGCCGACGCTGAAAAAAGCGATGATGAATATATGGCAAGCGACGCCAAGAATTTTTACCGTTCATCTCATTTCTATGATGAACTCTTCTGGGCTGCAAACTGGCTTTACAAGGCTACCGGAGATAAAACCTATCTTGACAAGGCAACAAGCTATATACCTAATCTCAGTACAGAACTGGGTACAAACGAATTGAAATACAGCTGGGGACAATGCTGGGACGATGTACAGCAGGGCGGTATGATACTATACGCTCAGAATACAAATGATCCAACTTATATAAATCAGGTAAAAAAGCATCTTGATTACTGGACATACAACGTTAAAGAACTAGACGGCGGATTACGTTGGCTTTTTGACTGGGGCTGCCTGAGACATGCAACTGCCGCTGCATTTACTGCTGCGGTTGCATGCGATACTCTTCCGCTGGGAGATACTTCAGCGTATAAAGAATTTTATGAAGAACAAGCTAATTACTGTCTTGGAGCAAATCCTGATAATCGAAGCTACGTGGTAGGCTACGGAGAAAATTCTCCTCTTAATGTACACCACAGAACAGCTCATTCATCATGGAAAAATGCACTTGATACTCCTGTTGATAACCGTCATATACTATACGGCGCACTTGTAGGCGGACCTACATCTGAAGGTGTTTATGAGGACGACCGTCAGAATCATATAAATAATGAAGTTGCATGCGATTATAATGCAGGATTTACCGGACTTATGGCAAAAATGGTAAGTGAATACGGCGGTACTACCGATCCGAACTTCCCCGAACCGGAACAGCGTGAGGCTGAATTTTACGTAGAAGCTAAGCTAAAACATTCTGCAACCGGTTCTGATTTGAGTCTGAAATTCACAAACCATACTGCATGGCCGGCAAGAATCGTTGACAATATGTCCTACAGATACTATCTGGACGCAACAGAAATAATCAATGCAGGATTTAAGCCTGAAGATATTGTAGTGCGTGTTGACCGTGATCAGGCAACAATGTACGGTGAAGAATATGCCGCAAAAATCTCCCCTATTACACACTATCAGGATAACATCTATTATATCGAAGTAACGTATCCGGACGGCAGAGCAGTAATGCCGATTTCCGAAGGCAGAAATCAGTGCGAAACTATGCTGGCACTTGTATTCCCAAATTATCAGACAGGCTGGGACGCAACTAACGACTACTCAAACTCTGACTTACTTAGTCTGAAAGAAAATGAAACTGCAATCACCGATAAAATAACGGTTTATGAAAACGGCGTTCTGATTTACGGCATAGAACCGGACGGTACAACTCCTTCCGAAACTGAAAAGCCGGAAGTTTCAAAGATCAAAGGTGATACAAATCTTAACAGAACTATTGAGACAGCAGATTTAGTACTGCTAAATAAACATCTTATCAAAGAAACTGTACTTAAAGATCAGGCACTTTTAAATGCTGATGTAAACGATGACAGCAAGCTTAATGTATTTGATGCGATTGCTCTCAAACGAATGATATTAAAGTAAAATAAAATCGGGTTCAGATGAACCCGATTTTTTATTTAAAATACATATAAAGATTACATTTAATCATACCGTTATAAAGTTTACGTTTTTTATCAGCTTTTTTGCCAAAGAACCTTTCAAAGTCCTCATGAGGAGAAATAACGTAGCATGGATTTTCGCTGTCAGGCTTAAATACTTCGCCCATTATTTTATAAAGCTGTTCCGCTTCCCTTATTTCCAGCATTCTCTCGCCGTACGGCGGATTGCAGACTGTAATTGCATTCATAGGCTGAAAGTCACAAATATCAGCTTGTTCAATTCTTATTCTTGATTTAACGCCTGCTTTTGCACTATTATCAATTGACAGCCTGACAGACTCTTCGTCAATATCAAACCCGAACGCCTTAAACTCAGCACTTTTATTTACAAGGCTTATAGCACGCTGTCTTTCATTCCTCCATACTGATGCATCAATACAATCCCATTTTTCAGCGGCAAACTTCCTGTTAATACATGGAGGAATGTTAAGTGCTTTTAATGCGGATTCAATGAGGAAAGTTCCGCTTCCGCAGAACGGATCACAAACTGTACTATTACTTCTCACTCTTGCAAGATCGATTATTCCTGCCGCAATGGTTTCCTTGATTGGGGCTGCGTTGGAATTTTTTCTGTATCCCCTTTTATGAAGTCCTGCACCGGAAGTATCAAGATAAATATTTACGTTGTTTTTCAGTATGCTGAACTGAATCTGGTGTACCGCACCTGTTTCTTCAAACCATCCTGTATGGTACTTTTCTTTAAGCCGTTCAACAGCGGCCTTTTTTATTATTGACTGACAGTCCGGAACACTGTGAAGCTCAGAATTAAGTGAATGTCCCTTAACCGGAAATGCATCCTTAATTCCTATAAAATTTTCTAGCGGGATTTTTTTCACTCCCTGAAAAAGCTCTTCAAAGGTTTCAGCATGAAATTCAGCCAGTTCAATCAAGACTCGCTCGGCAGTAGACAGACTGATATTTGCTCTTGCCAGTAAATCAAATCCACCATCAAAACTAACTCTACCGTCCTTAACGGTAATATTTTCACCACCGATTTTAGTAACTTCAAATTTTAATACGCTTTCAAGTCCGAAATGACACGGACAAGTTATTTTTAATTTTTCCTTCAAACTTAAACTCCTGTTCAGACGGCGGTTCATCTTGACTGCTATTGTCAGCGGAAGAATCTGAACTGCTAGAGTCTACAGATGAAGATTCATCCTGACTGCTCTCAGAAGATTCCGAGCTTTCAGAATCTTCACTGCTTTCATCTTCTTTAGGCGTTTCTTCATCCTTTTTAGGTGCGGAAGAATGATTAGCACATGTAGGCGCATTAGAGGATTTCCAGTAACCTGTTATACTGCTGCTGCAATACGGTCCTGCTATCAATCCCGTCGAAGAACACATAGGCGCTTCAACAATTATCGGATTCAATACTGTTTGCATATTCGCCTATGATATTATACCATACCTGAGCTGATGAAAGACCATGATTCAATTCCTGTTTCTCATCATATCCTATCCATACTCCGCTTACAAAATCCTCAGTCAAACCAACAAAGCAAAGGTCGTTCCAGTCTTCGGAAGTACCGGTTTTTCCGGCTACGGTTTTATTGGAAAGCTGAGCTGCCGTACCAGTGCCGTTTTTTATAACCTCCTGTAAAAGGTGATTCATAACATAAGCAGTTTCCGGATCAATGGCTTCATGGGGATTTCCGTCGTTTTCATAAACTACCGATCCATCTCCTCTTTCAACCCTGCTCACAATATGAGCGTCACAGTAAGTGCCGCCGTTTCCATAAGGAATATAAGCATTCACAAGATTCTGCGGAGAAATACCATATGTCAATGCTCCGACTGTAAGAGGAGCATATGCAATATCAGTAGCGCCCTCCTCTGTAATATCTACAAGGTCCACATTAAGATTCTGAGTAGCGAAGTTAAATACTGCCTGAGGCGTAAGCTCCTGACAAAGCTGTGCCGGAACAGTATTTCTGGACTCTCTAAGTGCTTCAAAAATAAACATGTTATATCCTCTCCACACATAGTCATAGTTTTCAGGCCATTTTTCACCTTCAAGCTTTATAGGAGAGTCCTTATACATGCTTCCCCAATGAATATGGTCACTGTAAAGTGCCAGACCATAAGTAGTTATAGGCTTTATACATGAACCTGGCTGTCTTTTTGCCATGGTTGCACGGTTAAAAATAAGTAATTTTTCTTTAACGCCTATGCCGCCTGCAATACTTAAAATATTGCCGTTATAATCCATTGCTATAAATGCAGATTCAGGATACAGCTGCTCATATTCGCCGTCTTCATCTTCATCTACCCAAGTACTGTTTGATTCTGCGTCCATAAGATTATTAAGATCGCTGTATTTTTCTTCAACATATTTCTGCATTTCCAAATCAACTGTAGTATATATCTGATATCCTCCGGTATTGATTCTCTTAAACGCTTCTTCTTCGTCAATACCATATTCCTCCATTAATACCGCCGCATATTCTCTGAGTGCAGTATCAACAACCCATGAACTGGCTTTCTGTTCGTCCATAAGTTCTTCAGCGTCGGACTCCGGATGAGCTTCCTTATATTCCTCCGAATCAGTAAAAATCAATTTTTCATTAAGAGCTTCCTGATACTGATCATAGGAAATGGCGCCGTTTCCATACATGTGATAAAGAACGCTTTCCTGACGTTCTCTGTTAGCCTCTTTACCGGTATTTACCCATTTGCCATTTTCATCTTCATACCCTGCAAAAGGATTAATAGTTTCCGGACTTTTTGGAATTGCCGCCAAACATGCCGCTTCTGCAATAGAAAGTTCTGAAACATCCTTGCCGAAATATTTTATTGACGCCAACTGAATACCGTTAGTCGGACCTCCGAAACCAATATAGTTAAGGTAATTTTCAAGAATTTCGTCCTTAGAATATTTCTTTTCAAACTGCATGGCTCTGAAAATTTCTCTTATTTTTCGCTCCGGACTGGGATCATCGTCACCTGTCAGATTTTTAATAAGCTGCTGAGTGATCGTAGACCCACCCTGCTTGGTATCGTAGATATGCATAAACATATTGGCAAACGCCGCAAATGTACGTTTATAATCAACTCCTTCATGAGAGTAAAAACGTTCGTCCTCAACGCACACAAAGGCGTCTCTGACATGCTGAGGAATTTGCTCAATATCTACCGGTATACGCTGAACTTCACTGGTTACTGCATAAAGCTGAACCAGCTTATCGCCGTCCTGAGCATAAACGATTGTATTTGCACTATTTTCCAATTCTTTAATGGTAACGTCCGTAGATTCATCCATAAATTCAAGCACATATACGGTCATTGCAGTAGCGACAATAGTTCCGGTTATAACGACTACCAGAAAAATAGACAGCAAAGTAGTTCCCAGAACTGCTGCAATTTTCTTTGCTATTTTTACCTTAGGATTTTCAGGCTTTTTTCTAACTGTATGCCTTGCATTCTGAGACGCAGTTCTCCTGACGTTATCGGCAGCCGTACTTTCTTTTTTAAACTGTCCGTTGTTGGAGTCGGTTCTTCCTGCATGGGATGATCCTCCGGTTTTTCCGGACGGCTTTTTATAAGTTCCGTCTTTACCGGTATAAGCGGCATAAGGAGATCTTCTGCCGGCATTCTTTCCGGATCGATTTACTGATTCTCCGGACTTGCTGCGTCCGGTATTTTCCCTGTAATTTCCCGAACCTTTTCTATTATTTTTGTTATCAGCCATTTTGTAATACCTCTTAAAATTTTATAATATAAGCGCATCATTTTTTCTCTATGTATAAATACAGACGCTTATACTTTTATATTATAGCACATTTTAAGCAAAGTGTTAAGAGTTTTTTTGAAAAATAGATGGTATATTTTAAAAATTCCGGTCAATAATAAGTGAAACACCAAAAAATGGAGGAATTTTATATGAGCAGACGGGTAACTTTGGCAGTTTTGCTTGCAGGAATGACAGTTTCAGCCATTATTATTATAATTACTATTTCTAATAGTATTAATAATCAAAGAATACGCGCGGAACAAATGGCAGAAAGTGCCATAACCGAAACGCAGCCCGTCGCAATCGGATATTATTTAAAGGAATATAACGGCGAGCTTGCAGTTTTCAGAGGAAACAGCGATACGCCGTTCAAAATGCTTGGAGTCAGTATAAATGTTATGACCGACTATGATAAAAAATTACTGTCAGACGGAATTTTTGCAGAAGATGAAATTAAACTTGCCACACTAATTGAAGATTATACATCATAATATAAAAAATACCCGTCTAAAAAGACGGGTATTAAGTATAGTATTAA
>OIDD01000907.1_pt1 | contig 13959 bp, 9 predicted proteins | sample 1606751 | NCBI WGS metagenome assembly OIDD01 (sample SAMEA3882544, study PRJEB24775) | human gut metagenome | biome: human-associated habitat; feature: intestine environment; material: feces | place: Netherlands | collected 2009/2010
GGAATTTCCTTGCCAACGTGGCATGGTACTTCTGCAGTTACATTGAAGTCCTTTGGAGTTTCCTGCATACAAGCCACAGCTGTTGCAAAAGGAGACTGGAAGTGGAGAACCACGTCGCAGTCTGGACGCTCACGGAGTACGCCGAGGTGGAATCCGCTTTCCATAGAAGGCTTTACACCATTGAGAACTTCGCCAGTTGCTACCAGGCACTGAGATACCTTCTCCTTCTGGAGGCTAGGAACCCATGAACCTGTACCTGAGACAAGAGCCTCGTCGCCAATGCGCCAAGAGAGGTTGCCACTACTGCAAATGGTGAGAGCTGCATCGCCTACACGGTGAGCCTGCTCTAAGAATTTCTGAATATGCTCTTCTGTTATCATTTTCTTTTCTTTCTATTTGAATGATATTCGTACTGATGGTGTTACACCTTATTTATATATAGGACCGTAGTTCTTGCAAGCACGGAAGTCTGCACCTTCCTTATCCATACCGAATGCGTTCCAAGATGCAGGACGGAAGATCTTGTCGTCTTCTACGTTGTGCATGCATACTGGGATGCGGAGGATAGAGCAGAGAGTGATGAGGTCGGCACCGATATGGCCGTAGCTGATAGCACCATGGTTAGCGCCCCAGTTGTTCATCACTGAATATACATCCTTGAATGGAGCCTTGTCGCAAAGACGTGGTGCGAACCAGGTTGTAGGCCATGTTGGGTCTGTACGCTTGTCGAGAACCTTGTGAATCTCAGGATCAATCTCTACAGTCCAACCTTCTGCCAACTGGAGCACAGGACCAAGACCCTTTACGTGGTTCAGGCGAACCATAGTTACAGGCATACCACCCTTGGTGAGGAAGTTGGAAGAGAAACCGCCGCCACGGAAGTAGTCACGGTTAGCTGGATACCAGGTAGTTGCCTTCAAGCACTTATCTACATCCTCCTCGGTCATCTCCCAAGGCTGCTTCATGATTGGGTTGCCCTCTGCATCTGTTGCCTGACCTGTACCATCGAGTGTGGTAGCACCAGAGTTGATCAAGTGGATGATACCACCAGCAGCCTGACCTGTAAGTTCCTTACCGGTAACTCGTTTCACTGCCTCTGGACTCCAGTAGGTACGAACGTCGCTGAAAATCTGGGCACGACCTGTCAACAGGTGGTTGAACAGCATGGCTACGCCGTTGCCTGCATCATTCTCTGTAGCGAGGATGATAGCCTCACGGATACCGTTCCAGTCGAATGAAGTATTGAGGAGAGCCTCTGGATAGTCGCCGTTAGGGTAGAAGTCTGTCCACTGACGCTGTCCCTGGAAACCACCGGCGATAGCGTTGTGGCCCAATGCTTCCTCCTTGAAACCTAACTCTTTCAATCTTGGGTTACCGTGCATCAAGTCGCGCATGATGATAGTCATCTTCACGATGAACTCCCAGTCAGCATCCTTCTGCTCGCGGGTCTTTGCCTTCTCATTGTTAGCGATGTCCTCACCCTCATTGCACATACAGTGCTCACGGGTCCATGCCATAGCCTTCTCGTACTCTACTGGGTCGTAGATACCCTCAGTCATACGGCGGATGATCTCAGTAAGGTCAACACTCTCGTTGCGCATACCGAGGTACTCCTGGAAGAAATTAGGGTCAACGATAGAACCTGCGATACCCATGCAGGCGCTACCCATAGAAAGATATGATTTTCCGCGCATGGTAGCTACAGCCTGGGCAGCTCTAGCAAAGCGCAAGATCTTTTCTGCTACATCAGCAGGAATAGAGTCGTCCTCCAAGTCCTGAACATCATGACCATAGATGCCGAAAGCTGGCAATCCCTTCTGGGCATGAGCTGCGAGAACAGCAGCCAGATAAACAGCACCTGGGCGCTCTGTACCGTTGAATCCCCATACAGCCTTTGGCCAGTGTGGATTCATATCCATAGTTTCTGCACCATAGCACCAGCAGGAAGTAACGGTGATGGTAGAGCCAACACCCTCGCGCTCAAACTTCTCTGCGCAAGCTGCACTTTCTGCCACACGGCCAATGGTACTGTCGGCGATGACACACTCCACAGGAGAGCCGTCGCCATTACGTAAGTTCTCTGAAATCAGTTTGGCTACAGACTTAGCCAAGTTCATGGTTTTTTCCTCGAGGCTTTCACGTACGCCTCCCTGACGTCCGTCGATGGTAGGACGGATACCGATTTTAGGATAGTTACTCATAATTATTGTTCTTTAAGTTTTTATAGTTACTATATTTTATATACATTATATTATATGTAAGCACAAAGGTAGTGATAAAAAATGAATCTTATCACTACCTTTATACTTTTTTATATTTGTTTTTCTTTATTTAGAATTAAACTTGAATGCCAGAGGTTCATTCTTGAGTCCGGATGGAAGGGTAACAGTTACCTGGTTGCCCTTGACGGTGTACTTGACAGACTTGCCGTTCTGCAGCAGAACGAGCTTACCCTTAGGCTTGTTCTCTGTCCAGGTAATGGTCTTAGGGGTCTTCTCTCCATCTTCCAGTGCATAGATGGCGTAGAGGGTCTTGCCGTTCTTGTCGGCGGTAAACCATACCTTGCCATCATTATAGTGGGCTGCATTGACGGTAGAGTAAATCGCCTGACCGTTCTTGTTGAGCCAGCTTCCAATCTGCAGGAGGATTTTCACAACTTCCGGTTGTATGGTTCCATCTGCCTTCGGACCAACGCCGAGTGCGAGACATCCGCCCTTTGCCACAATTTCAGAGAGAATACCAATTACCTTATTAGGTGATTTGAACTTGGCATTTGGTGTCCATCCCCAGGCATGGCTCAGGGTGATGCAGCTTTCCCAAGGAATATCGAGCTGCTTGGCTGGGATACCCTGCTCTGGAGTCTGATAGTTCTCGTTCTTTCCACGAATGGTTCTATCTACGCTGATCATACCCGGATTGCGCTTGCGGGCATCTACCAGAATGGTATCAAGACCAATCTCATCGCCGGTAATCCATCCACCATCGAGCCACAGGATATCGATGTTGCCATAATTGGTGGTCAACTCGTTGAGCTGGTTCTGTGTAAACTTGCGGTAGTTCTGCCACCAGTCTGGATGCTGTTTCTTCTTGTAGTTGATGCGGCGGTTTGGGGTTGCATAATAAGGGTTCCAGAACCATTTGCTGTGCCAGTCTGGTTTGGAGAAATAACAGCCAATCATGAATCCCTTGTTGCGGTAGGCATTGAATACCTCCTTGGCGATGTTGTGGCGTGGATCCTTGCCGAAAGGTCCATGGGCGATGGAGAAGTCGGTATATTTGGTATCAAACATGCAGAATCCGTCGTGGTGCTTGGTGGTGAAGATCATATACTTCATACCTGCCTTTTTCATCACGTCTGCCCATTTGCTTGGGTCGAAGTTTACTGGGTTGAGGGAATCTTTCTGGCTCCAGTACCAAGCCTTGTCCTCCTCGTAGGTTGGTTTGCGCTCACGTACAATCCAGTCTTCCGAACAGATTGACCAGGATTCTACGACGCCGGGTACGCTATAGAGTCCCCAGTGCATCAATACGCCGAACTTCTGGTCCTGCCAGTGCTTGAGTTTGGTTAATACTTGTGGATCTGTTGGCCAGACGTAATCTTCTGTGTTTGACTGCTGGTGAACGAAGCTCTGTGCTTCCTGTGCCTGCATCTGGGTAGTGAATCCTGCAGACAAGGCAAGGCCGAGCATCATTAATTTAAAATGTTTCATATACCTTGATAGTTAAATTGAACGGATGTTTTAATTGTTTATGCTGTTTTAAATTGTTTATGTGCTGCAAATTTACTGCTTTTTTGCGAAAGATGCAAGAAAGTTACAAAAAAGTTCCTTGAAAAATGAAGAGAATTTGCTTTTGCAACCCGGTTGCAGAAGCCTTTTCGTAATTTTGCAACCGAAATAAAGAAAGAATGTAGAACTAAAAGTATTGGAAATAATGGAAGAAAAGAAAAACAAGCATGAGCATGAACATCATCATCACGAACATGGTGGTCTGAAGTCCAGACTCTATCTGATAGCAGTAACGGTTTTCCTCTTGATCATTGCTGTATGTATCGAGAGAAACTTTAACCTGGCAACCTGGCAGTTGCTCCTGGTTTATCTCATACCTTATTTATTAATAGGACACGAGACATTGGGGGAAGCTGCCGAGGGAATAGCCAAGGGAGATATGTTCAACGAGCACTTTCTGATGTCTATCGCAACCTTGGGAGCTTTATGCATCGGCTTCTTTCCGGGTTCGGAAACCGAGTTTACGGAAGCTGTTTTCGTGATGCTCTTTTTCCAGGTGGGAGAACTCTTCGAAGGATATGCCGAGGGAAAGAGCCGTGAAAGTATCTCGCATCTGATGGATATTCGTCCGGATGTGGCGAACGTCATTCGGAATGGGGAGATTCTCAAGGTGGCTCCTGATATGGTGGCAGTAGGAGAGTCGATCTTGGTCAGAAGGGGAGAGAAGATTCCGCTGGATGGCATTGTTACCGAAGGGTCCGCCCTGCTGGATACGGTTGCCTTGACGGGTGAAAGCGTTCCTAGAAATATCAAGGAAGGAGATGAAATCTATTCTGGATGTATCAACCTGAAGGGCGAAATCAAGGTTCGTACCACCAAGACCTTCGGCGAGAGTACGGCATCCAAGATCATCGCCCTGGTGGAAAGTGCAGATCAGAACAAGTCAAGGAGTGAGGCTTTCATCACCCGTTTTGCCCGAATCTATACACCTGTTGTTGTCTTCGCGGCATTGGGATTGGCAGTTCTTCCTCCTTTCCTGGGAGCAATGGGGAATGCTCCGGATATACTGGGTGCCGGCAGCTTTGGTGAGAATTTCCCATTGTGGCTCAACCGTGCCCTGATATTCCTGGTGGTATCCTGTCCTTGTGCCCTGGTCATCAGTGTGCCGCTTACTTTCTTTGGCGGTATCGGTGGCGCTTCCCGAAACGGTATTCTCATCAAGGGTAGCAATTATATGGATGCGCTTGCCAAGGTAGATACCGTGGTGTTCGATAAGACGGGAACGCTGACCCATGGCGAGGTGCTGGTACAGGCTGATGAAGGAGCACCGGTGGTTGTAAATGACAGTATCAAGACGGGAAGTATTGAGGCGGTAGCTCAGCTCAAGGCACTCGGAGTGAAGAAGACCGTGATGCTGACAGGCGACTATCAGAAGATAGGAAAGAAGGTGGCAGAACAGATAGGTATCGATGAGTATCATGCAGAACTTCTTCCTGCAGACAAGTTGACTCATGTGGAAAGGTTGCTGAAGGAAAAACCGGCAGATAAAACGCTTGCTTATGTGGGAGATGGTATCAATGATGCACCGGTACTGAAGCGTGCCGATGTAGGTATTGCGATGGGAGCCTTGGGTAGTGATGCAGCTATTGAGGCTGCGGATGTTGTTCTGATGGATGATGATCCGAGAAAGATAGCCCTTGTCATGAAGATAGCCCGACACACCATCCGTATTGCCCACGAGAATGTGGTGTTTGCCATTGGAGTGAAGATTGCAGTCTTGATTCTTGCTACCATAGGTCTGGGCACCATGTGGATGGCTGTCTTTGCTGATGTGGGTGTTACCGTCTTGGCTGTATTGAATGCTATCCGGGCTTTGAAAAAAGGATAGAAAACAAAGAATAACGGATAAATAGTAAAGCAAGATTTGGCATTACTGAGAAAAATAAAAAAAGATAATGAAAAAAACGGGTAAGTAATTTGCGTTACTTACCCGTTTTTCTGTTTTCTTCGGCATCATAGCCTGTTTCTTTTGCTGCATCTATCAAGCTTCCGAAGTCATCGCAGAACTCTGTCATCTGATGATAGAGCAGGTTGCTGCCTTTATCAGAAAGCTCTGTATCTGGCAGAGGACCGGAGTTGATGGCCACAGTGAAGATGTTGGCTGCTACACCGGCACGAACGCCCAAAGGAGCATTCTCTACCACGATGCCTTCCCAAGGCTGTAGGTTGCCAGCCTTCTGCAATCCCATCAGATAAGGATCTGGATTTGGCTTGCCTCGCTTCACATCATAAGCGGTTACGATATGCGCTTCATCGAGATATTCGCCGAAGTCGTTGAGAAGTCTCAGGATGAGTGGGCGCTGACCGCTGCCCGTCACGACTCCTACCTGCATACCGGCTTCCTTGATTTTCTGCATGATTTCCTTCACACCAGGGAAAATCTCGGCGGTAGGCATAGAGTGGAAGAGGTCTTTACATCATACATCTTCTGTGCTTCATCCAGCGTGATGTCGATACCCTTCTGCTTCTTCACCATCATCTGGATGGTGTCGATGCCTCGGGCTCCCTCGGTGGCATAGGCATCGGCGGCAGTCATGTGGATATCAAACTGCTTCATCGACTCCTGCCATGCTACGGCATGATTGGGCATACTGTTATACAATACGCCATCCATATCAAAAAGAACGGCTTTAGGGTTGAATTCCCCAAAGCCGTGGTCTTTTAAGTATTTTGAAATAATTTCTTTCATCAATTACTTCTCGTTAGCCAGACGCTCCTGGATAGCCTTGCTCTCTGCCTCGTAACCTGGCTTGTTGAGCAATGCGAACATATTCTTCTTGTATGCCTCAACACCTGGCTGGTTGAATGGGTTCACCTCTTCCAAGAGACCGCTGATACCGCAAGCCTTCTCGAAGAAGTAGATCAACTGACCGAGGTAGTAAGCGTTCAACTCTGGTACGTTAACCAGGATGTTAGGAACACCACCGTCAACGTGAGCCAGACGTGTACCGAGCTCTGCCATCTTGTTCACCTCGTCAACACGCTTGCCCTCGAGGAAGTTCAAACCGTCGAGGTTCTCATCATCGTGAGGGAAGAGCAACTTCTCGTTAGGAGTCTCTACGCTGATAACTGTCTCGAAGATAGAGCGCTCGCCCTGTTGAATCCACTGGCCCATAGAGTGAAGGTCGGTAGTGAAGTCGCAAGCTGCTGGGAAGATACCCTTCTGGTCCTTACCCTCGCTCTCACCATAGAGCTGCTTCCACCACTCAGCGAAGTAGTGAAGTTTAGGCTGGAAGTTGCATACAATCTCAATCTTCTTGCCTGCCTGTGTATAGAGAGCCTGACGTGTAGCTGCATAGATAGCAGCAGGGTTCTCCTCGAAAGCTACGTCCTTGCCGCAAGCCTTCTCCATCTCAGCTGCACCGGCAACGAGCTGCTTTACATCGAAACCAGCTACTGCGATAGGCAACAGACCTACTGGAGTAAGAACAGAGAAACGACCACCTACATTGTCAGGGATGATGAAGCTCTTGTAACCCTCCTTGTCAGCGCAAGTACGTGCAGCACCCTTCTTAGCATCGGTTACAGCAACGATTACATCCTTAGCCTCTTCCTTGCCGCGCTGATCCTCGCACTGCTTCTTCAGAAGACGGAAAGCGAGAGCTGTCTCAGTTGTGGTACCAGACTTAGAGATATTGATGACACCAAACTTCTTGTCCTTCAGGAAAGAAGTCAACTCGAAGAGGTAATCCTCACCGATGTTGTTACCTGCGAAGAGGATAGTTGGGTTCTTCTTGTCGTTAACGAGCCATGCGAAAGAGTTGCCGAGGCCTTCGATAACGGCGCGAGCACCGAGGTAGCTACCACCGATACCTGCAACAACAACAACCTCACACTTTTCGCGCAATGTGTTGGCAACAGACTGGATCTCATCGAGGAACTCAGGAGTGATAGAAGATGGCAAATGCAACCATCCCAAGAAATCGTTACCTTCACAAGTGCCGTTCTCAAGAGCTTCCTGAGCGGCCTTTACCTTTGGCTCGTAAGCCTTTACTGCACCCTCTGCGAGGAATGATGCAGCCTTTGTAATGTTTAAGCTGATACTTTTCATTTTTCCTTTTTAATATCTAAATGAATGTGTTAATGTTTCTCCTTTATCTGAACGAGTCGGTCAAGAGCTTGATTTCGATTTGTGGACTGATACGTTCATACAATATATTATATACGGCATCGAGAATCGGCATGTTGACGTGCATGTGGCGGTTGATTTCCTTCATACACTTCGTGCCGAAATATCCCTCGGCAATCATCTCCATCTCTATCTGCGCACTTTTCACGCTATAGCCCTTGCCTATCATGGTTCCGAAGGTGCGGTTGCGGGAGAAGTTGCTGTAACCCGTTACGAGCAGGTCGCCCAAATATACCGAGTCGTACATACTACGGTCGATAGGGTGGACGGCAGTGAGGAAGCGATGCATCTCCTGTACGGCGTTCGACATGAGTACCGCCTGGAAGTTGTCACCATACTTCAGACCGCCACAGATACCTGCTGCGATGGCGTATACGTTCTTCAGAACCGAAGAGTATTCGATACCGATGACATCGCTCGAAGTCTTGGTCTTGATGAATTCACTCGCCAGACAATCGTTGGCGAAGGCACGCGCCTTTTCGGTATCGCTACAGCCCACGGTGAGATAGCTCAGTCGCTCCAGTGCCACCTCCTCGGCATGAGAAGGACCTCCGATGCAGGCGAGGTTCTCGTAAGGCACATCGTAAACCTGATGGAAATACTCTGAGCAAACGAGGTTTTCATCAGGCACAATACCTTTGATGGCTGTGATGATGAACTTGTCGCTGATGCGGGTCTTGAGTTTCTTGAGATGGTTCTTCAGGTAAGGCGATGGGGTAACGAATACGAGTGTATCGTAGTTCTGTACTATCTTGTTGATGTCGGAAGAGAAGAAAATCTCATCCACGTTGAATCGTGCTGACATCAGATAGGCAGGGTTGTGGCCCATACGCTTGAAGTCCTCGATGCGGTCGTCGCGACGCATATACCAACCTATGTGATGAGTATGTCCCACCACAATCTTGGCTATTGCTGTAGCCCAGCTACCGCCGCCAATTATCGCTATTTTACCGCAATTATACACTTCGTTAATGTTTAGTGAATAATTTATAATGTATAATTGAAGTCTGGTGCTTCAATTATACATTAATATATTTATTTGTTTGCTGCGTCAATCCAGCCCTGTATGTCGTTAACAGAAGGCTTCTCGTAGCCGAGCTTGTACTTCTTGTTGATTTCGCCGATTTTCTGCTGCAAGCCTTGTGCCTTCTCTTCACGGATATCAGAGATGAGGTTGAAACCTGCCTTGCGGAGCACGTATGCCCAATCCTCTGGCACGCCAATCTCTGCCCATTCCTTGATGGTGCTCTGTGGCATCTTCTTCTCTGGCTTCATCTGTGGGAAGAACAATACCTCCTGGATGAAGGTCTTGCCGGTCATCAGCATGACCAAGCGGTCGATACCGATACCGATACCTGATGTTGGAGGCATACCGTACTGGAGGGCACGGAGGAAGTCCTGATCGATGATCATTGCCTCGTCATCACCCTTGTCGGCAAGCTTCATCTGGTCGATGAAACGCTCTTCCTGGTCGATTGGGTCGTTGAGCTCAGAGTATGCATTGGCAAGCTCCTTACCGTTAACCATTAACTCGAAACGCTCGGTCAAGCCTGGCTTAGAACGGTGCATCTTGGTCAATGGAGACATCTCTACAGGATAGTCGGTGATGAAGGTTGGCTGGAGGAAAGTGCCCTCGCAGAACTCACCGAAGAGTTCGTCGATCAACTTACCCTTACCCATGGTCTCATCTACGTCCATGCCCTTCTCCTTGCAGAATGCGCGGATTTCTTCCTCGGTCTTGCCGTTGCAGTCGAAACCGGTCTTCTCCTTGATGGCATCGAGGATAGGCAGACGGCGATATGGAGCCTTGAAGCTGATGATGTTGCCATCAATCTCACGCTCTGGCTTGCCGTTGACTGCGATACAGATAGTCTCGAGCAACTTCTCTGTGAATGCCATCATCCAGTTGTAGTCCTTGTACTGAACATAAAGCTCCATACAGGTGAACTCTGGGTTGTGGTTACGGTCCATACCCTCGTTGCGGAAGTTCTTGCCAATCTCATAGACACCCTCGAAACCACCTACGATGAGGCGCTTCAGGTACAGCTCGGTAGCGATACGCATATACATATCCTGATCGAGTGCGTTGAAGTGAGTGATGAATGGGCGGGCAGAAGCACCACCGGCAATGCTCTGCAGGGTAGGAGTCTCTACCTCTGTATAACCAGCGTTATCGAGTACGTTGCGCAGTGTGCGGAGTACGGTAGCACGCTGCAGGAAGGTATCCTTTACGCCATCGTTTACGATGAGGTCAACATAGCGCTGACGATAACGCAACTCTGGATCGTCGAACTTGTCGTAAGCTACACCATCCTTGTACTTCACGATTGGGAGTGGCTTCAAGCTCTTGGAGAGCAGGCACAACTCCTTGGCGTGAACTGAAATCTCGCCAGTCTGTGTACGGAATACGAAACCCTTTACGCCGATGAAGTCACCGATGTCGAGGAGCTTCTTGAATACAGTATTATAAAGGTCCTTGTTCTCGTCTGGACAAATCTCGTCGCGGGCGATATAGACCTGGATTCTTCCCTTTGAGTCCTGCAGCTCAGCGAAGCTTGCTTTACCCATCACGCGGCGACCCATCATACGGCCAGCGATAACTACCTGGCGTGGCTCGTCCTCGTCCTTGAACTCAGCCTTGATATCAGTGCTGAATGCATTGGTTGGAAACTCTGCTGCTGGATATGGATCGATGCCCATCTCGCGCAATGTCTGAAGACTCTGTCTGCGAACAATCTCCTGTTCGCTTAACTCTAAAATGTTCATATTATATTCAGATATATCTTTATATTTTCTTATTTTGGTGCAAAAATACAAATAATTTTCCGAACTCGCACCCTATTTTTATGCTTTTTAATATAATAAAGGTGATTTATCTATGCAAAAATTGCATGAGCCTATAGTTTGATGAAGATTTTCTTGTGATACATCCAGACTCCCATCACGGCGTGGATGGCTACAAAGAAGAGGGCGTAGGTGAGCGATGCCACATAATCATCGGTGATGAGGCTGTGGATGCCGGCAAAGATATCTGCCTTGATGCCGAAGCTGCCAAAGAGGATGGCGAGTGCCTCACTCATCACATAGAGAAAGAGTGGGTTCATGCCAAAGGCGAGCAATCCCCGGGTCAGGATGTTGTCTTTCCGTGGCTTCTTCGGGCTGTCGCCTGTCGCAGCAGAATCGGTAGCAGCACCTCTGCCGTCGATAAACTGTACCAGGATACCCAATATCCAGGATGCGAATCCACAGGTTACGAATACGTAGCTGGGACTCCAGATACGCTTGTTGATTCCGAAACCTATCAGGGAGAGGCCGAATCCCAGGGCTACCATCACAAGACCTGCCACTTTCAAGACCTTGATCTTGGAATCTACCGTCTGGCCCGCAATGGAGATGTACTTGCAGCAGAGGAATCCTATCATCGTATGGGCGATGGCTGGAATCGTGCTGAGCAGTCCTTCGGGATCTACCGGACTTCTGTGATAGAGATGGTCGATGCCGAAGATACTTCTATCTACCTGTGCCAGGATATTGATGGATGCATCGTAAGCATAGCCGTTGCCATATACCAGAATGCCCATGTAGATGACGAGCAGTCCGATGATAGTATGGATGAAGTAACGGTGGTTCAGGGTGATGGCAAGCATAGCCACTACTCCGTAGCAGAGGGCGATGCGCTGCAGGACAGCCCAGATTCTGAGGTGGGCAAAGTCTAGCCCACCTCCGTTGCATATCATATCAAACCAGTTGATGCCCAGACCGATGAGGAAGAGCAGGATGGTTCGCTTGGTAATCTTTCTGTAGATGGCGGCAGAAGGCTTGAACTCAGTCTTCTTCAGAGATAGAAAGGTGGACATTCCCATCATGAAGAGGAAGAAGGGAAAGACCAGGTCGCATGGGGTGAGACCATTCCACTTGCTATGCTCCAGGAAACTGTAGTTATGCTCCCCGCCATTGTTTACTAATATCATGAGGGCTACGGTGAGTCCTCGCATCACGTCGAGTGATTTTAATCTGTTCATATTTTACTTGACTGAACTTGCAAAACTTGAATTACTTGATGAAATGAATGACTTCTTTGGCTATGTCTGCAGGATTTCCCTCTGGCTTCGAAGAGTATGGGGTCTTCTGCAGGGTCCAAGGCTCCTCCAGCGCATACCAGTCGATTTTCGGAGCACTAGGCAATGCTAGTTGGAAGAGTTCTGCGGATGTCTTGCCGGCATTCTTGCCACTACCCAAAGCCTCGTAATCGATGTTCGTGCAAGCCGCCATCTGGTCGGCGAGGGCTTTCATATAGGTACTCCAGCGCTTGTAGTAGAAGTCCTTCAGCAATCCTTGCCATTCCTTATGTCCATAATCTCGCAAGCCTCCATCGTCGGCACAGACACGGTTGCCCCAAGTGGTAATCTGTACGCGGGCATTCCATTCGTAGAGGTCTTTCTCTGCTGCGGTCTTACCCAGGTTGCGTGCTTCCTCTATCCAGTGTCCCAAACGGAATTCCGGACGGGTGGCGAGCAGCTTGTCCTGCAGCAGGATCATCTTCAGGAATCGGTCGGCATCCTTGTCAAACTCCTTGCGGGAGAAAGAACGATAGTCGGCGATGGCCTTCCAGTACTGTTTGCGTCCCTGGTCGGCAAGGGCTTGGCGGCAGATATCTATCAGGTCGTACTCATAGTTGTTGTTGCCACGGTATTTGTCTGCTACACTTGCAAAGAGGACGGCTGCCTGTCGGGTATCCTCCGGGTCGTAATAGTTGCGCATCTTCGACCAGCTGGAAACCTGGAAGTTATTGAGCGAAGGGCGACCGCAGAAGATGCTCTCGTGAGTACCCTGCTGGTTGTTGCCTACCGGGCAGTTGTAGATGCTCTGCGCCAGGAGCGCCCATGCCTTCTCGATGGTTGCATCGTGTACTCCATAGCGGGCGTAGCAGTATTCCTTGAGCCAGTCTTCCTTGGTAGTTTTTTCGGCACGCCAAGGCAGTTCGCTCATCAGTTCAAACATCACAGGGTTATTTTCCGACCCCTCCATCGTAAAGCCCCAGCCCTTGAGCGTTTCACTATTATGATTGTTTTCTCCCTTTTTTCCTGTTGCCAGATAGAAGTTGTTCAGCAGCTGGTCCATTCTTCCATGCAGACCCACATTGCCTCCGAAGTTCTCGAGCATACAGAAGAGCCACTGGTGCTTGCCGTAACCGCCATCCCGCTTCAGAATGCTAGGACCGCCAAACATCGGACGGCATTCTGAGAAGAGGTCGAGTACCAGGATGTCGCCAACCTTCAAGTCTTCAATCATCTGAGGACGAGGGTTCTCGTTCCATCCCTGTACCACCCAGACCGCTTTTGGATTGGCACGCTTCATCGCACTCATCAGCGCCTGTCCAGCCTTGGCATAATCCACGGCAGCATCATCTCCACTCTCATGGAAAGGATCCATCGAGTAGAAATCTGATTTTCCGTAGAGCTTGGTCAGTTCCTTATAATATAGGTCGGCGATTTCCGTAAATCTGCTGTCGGTAGGAGAGAGGTTGGCAGGACGCTGGTAACCGTTCCACTTGCCGGCATCCGTCACGTTCAGTCCCAGTCTCTTTTTTGCATCATGAGGCACCATTCCGCAATAGCCCGGCAAGACTGGCTTCATGCCCATCTCCTTCATTCTGGCAAGAATCTTTTTCTGCAGGGTTTCCTGCTGCTTGTACCAGTTCTGTGGCAACGGACCTCCCCAACCTTCCAGGTTGTTCATCTCCCACCAGGCAAGAAAGGCTGGTCCGGCGATGAACTTGCCCACTTCTTCCTCAGAATAACCGAGTTTCAGGAGCATATTGCGCCATACGCATTCTGTGCCCACGGCGGCCAGCGGCATATTGATGCCATGCAATGCCATCCAGTCTATTTCTTTCTGCCATCGGTTCCAATCCCAGAAAGCCATCGTATAAGAGAAGGTGCAGTAATTGAAATCGTAGCGAAGCTTGAGGTCGGTTTCATGGCGCTCTTTCTGTTTCACGGCAGGAAGAACGTTTGGCAATTTGGGACTCATGTTGTTCCA
>OIDD01000910.1_pt1 | contig 13949 bp, 12 predicted proteins | sample 1606751 | NCBI WGS metagenome assembly OIDD01 (sample SAMEA3882544, study PRJEB24775) | human gut metagenome | biome: human-associated habitat; feature: intestine environment; material: feces | place: Netherlands | collected 2009/2010
TAACAGTCAGGTTAATGGTATCTCCCTCTTTCAGCTGGTTCAGATAGGAATATACATAGAGATCTTTTCCCAGATCAATGTGATATCCCTGATAACCGGTAATAATATCTCCCTCTTTCAGTCCTGCCGCCTCAGCCGCAGAACCTTCCTTTACGGAAAGAACTCTGGATGGTTCATATCCTACAGCACCTACAATGATCACAGACAATACAAATGCCATGATAAAGTTAAATACCGGTCCTGCGGCAACTACAGAAATCCTGCCCCACACAGACGCACTGTTAAAAGTTCCCGGTTCATTCTCTATGTCCGTATCCTCCCCCAGCATGGCACAGGAGCCACCGATAGGAAGAAGTTTCAGTGAATATCTGGTATCTCCTTTCTCAAAACTGTAAAGTCTTGGTCCCATTCCCAAAGAGAATTCTGTGACCACGATCTTATTCAGCTTTGCAAAAAGAAAATGTCCCAGCTCATGAAAGAGAATGATTGCACTGAATATGACAATTGCAATAATAATTTTCAATCTACCACCTGCTTTCAATCCAACGATAAGTTTCTTTCTCAATCTCCAGAATCTGATCCAGGTCCGGATCCTTTACTGCTGTATGTCTGCTCATAGACTGCCCGATAATCTCGTAAATATCCAGAAAGCTGATTTTTTTCTGAAGGAATTTGCGGACTGCCAGCTCATTTGCAGCATTAAAAACGGTTGGCATACTGCCGCCTGCCCTTGCCGCTTCCACCGCCATTGGAAGACCTTTAAAAGTTTTCCTGTCCGGCTCCTCAAAGGTGATCTGCTTCAACATATGAAAATCCAGTCTGTCGCCTTTTAAAAATCTTCTGTCCGGGTAGCATAATGCATACTGTATCGGAAGTCTCATATCCGGTGTTCCAAGCTGTGCCATCACTGCACCGTCCTCGAATTCCACCATAGAGTGGATAATACTCTGCGGCTGAACCACAACCTGAATATGATCCAGATCTACATCAAAAAGCCATCTGGCTTCCATAACTTCCAGACCTTTATTTACCAGAGTTGCAGAATCCACTGTAATCTTCTGTCCCATTACCCAGTTCGGATGCTTCAGCGTATCCTCCAGAGTCACCTTCTCCAGATCTGCTGTTTTCTTTCCGCGGAAAGGACCGCCGGATGCAGTGATGAGCAGTTTATGTATCTGCTCTCTTTTCTCTCCATGAAGTGCCTGGAAAATAGCACTGTGCTCGCTGTCTACAGGCAGGATCTGCACACCGAACTGCTTTGCCAGCGGCATGATCAGATGTCCGGCTGTTACCAGTGTTTCCTTATTTGCCAGAGCAATATCCTTACCTGCAAGGATTGCTTCCATAGTTGGTCTGATTCCTATCATTCCTACGATAGCGGTCACCAGAATGTCTGATTCTTCCATTCTGGCAAGTTCGATAAGACCACCCATCTGGCTTACGATTTTTACATCCAGATCCTGCACACGTACTGCCAGATCTCTGGCTGCCTCTTCTTTCCAGACTGCAACAAGTCTGGGATGAAATTCACGTATCTGCTTCTCCAGCATTTCTACATTGCTGCCTGCTGCAAGACCAACTACTTCCAGGTCATCATTTGCACGTACCACATCCAGTGTCTGTGTTCCGATCGAACCTGTAGAACCTAAGACTGCTACTTTTTTCATCTTGTACCTCATTTCAATACTTATACAACAATTTTATAAAATTACTTCTGACCTGACAGTTCTCATATCAGAAAATACTGTAAACATGTATATCAGAAGAATATATGCTCCGTTAGAGCGCGTCTGAAAAAGGCTTTCTGCAAGATGTGCGTCACAATTTGTGGGATATTTTGCCCGGATGAGGGCGCCGTAGCGGGCTACGGCAACTGAATTCGGGTGAAATATCCCGCAAAGTGGGGCGTGCAGATTGCGGGAATGATTTTTCAGACACGCTCTAGATCTCAATCATCACAAGAGAGAGGAAATAAATAACCGGTGCTGTGAAGATCACACTGTCGAATCTGTCAAGGATTCCTCCATGTCCCGGAATTAATTTTCCATAATCTTTAATCCCCTGATTTCTCTTGATCGCAGATGCAGCCAGATCGCCTACCATGGAGATCAGCGCTCCGATTGCACAGATCACAGCATATTCCAGCATCGGTCCCTGAGTGGCTGCTGCATAGATCACACCAAGAAGTGCAGCTCCTGCCACACCACCCACAGCTCCCTCCACAGATTTCTTAGGGCTGAGGACAGGTGCCATTTTATGTTTACCGATCAGCATTCCCACACAATATGCGCAGGTATCACATCCCCATGAGCACAGAAAGATCAGCCATACGTGGAACTTTCCACCGGGAAGCTCTCTGGTAAGATAAATAAACGACAGCATAACTGCCACATACACAATACCAAACAGTGCAGGCATTACCTGCCCTGCCTCATAGGTTGGATAAGTGAACACGTATACAAACATGAGCAGCACAAGTCCGAAAATGATTGCCAGCACTCCATACCTCTCAAAATCAAGCAGTACTGCCAGATAATATAATACTGCGCCTAAATAGCCTGCTGCTGCCAGCAGATTTATCTTCTCATCCTGCACCTTCATTGCTCTGTACAATTCTCTCATTCCAATGAGAGAAACCGCAAGAAGTGTGAAAAACAGCACATAATCACCGCTGATGATAGTAGCAAGCGCAATAATCACAAGCAGGATTCCGCTTAAGAGTCTTGTCTTAAACATTCTTTACTCCTCCTTAACTCCGCCGTATCTTCTGTCTCTCTGATTATATTTCTCAATAGCCTTAATCAACTCTGCTTTATTAAAATCCGGCCATGCCACATCTGTGAAATAAAATTCTGTATAAGCCATCTGCCATAACAGAAAATTGGAAAGTCTCAATTCACCGCTTGTGCGGATCATCAGATCCGGATCAGGGATTCCTGCCGTATCCAGGTAATTGTCAAAAACATGCTCATCAATTTCTTCCGGCTTTACTTTTCCATCTGCAGCATCCTGAGCAAGTTTGCGGATACCTCTTATGATCTCATCTCTGCTGCCGTAGTTTAATGCAATCTGGAAATAGATTTCATCATATTTCTGAGAATATTGTTCCAGACGTGCAATACTTTCCTGAATATCCTGATCAAATGCCGAAACCTCTCCGATCACCCGGACACGCATTTTGTTCTTATCTGCCAGTTTAATACATTTTTTCAGATAACTTCGGAACAGTTTCATCAGACCGTCCACCTCATCTTTGGAACGTTTCCAGTTCTCTGTGGAAAAAGCATATACAGTCACATATTTAACTCCCAGCTCCTTCATATAGTCACAGACTGTTTCCAGATTTGCACAGCCCTTCACATGTCCGTAGCTTCTGGGCATTCCCTTTGCCTTCGCCCAGCGTCCATTACCATCCAGAATAATGGCAATATGATTTGGTACATTCATACTCTTGTTTCCTTTTCTTATCCTGTTATTCCTTTAACCTTACTGTCTCATCATAATGAACCGCAGTTTCCGGTCCATTATCTCATTCAGATAAAAAGAGAGCCCGCATTCATGGAGCTCTCCTTTTCGTTTCCCTTATACGGTCATGATTTCTTTGCTCTTTGCATCCACTGCCGCATCAACTTCTTTGATATATTTATCTGTGCTCTTCTGGATTTTCTCCTCAAGTTCTTTGATCTCATCCTCAGATACATCCTGTTTTGCAAGTTTCTTAAATGCATCATTTGCATCACGACGAATGTTGCGGACTGCTACTTTGGCTGCTTCGCCTTTTTTCTTGACATCTTTAACCAGTTCCTTACGGCGTTCCTCTGTAAGTTCCGGGAATACAAGGCGGATTACTTTACCATCGTTGCTTGGATTTAATCCAAGGTCAGAGGTAAGGATTGCTTTCTCAATTCCTTTGATCAGGCTGCTTTCCCATGGCTGGATCTGGATCATACGAGCTTCCGGGACAGTGATATTTGCCACCTGCTGAAGAGGTGTCGGAGCTCCGTAATAATCTACGGCGAGTTTGTCAAGGATATGCGGGTTCGCACGTCCTGCACGAATTGTAACCAGTTCGCTCTCAAGGCTTGCCAATGTCTTTTTCATCTTCTCTTCATATTTCTGAATTCTCTCATCCATTAGGTTCGTCTCCCTCTTTTTATAGTTTTTATATTACACTTTCTCTGTAAACTGACTTATAAGCCTTACTTATACAGTAACCTTAGTTCCGACAAATTTGCCATGTACTGCATTGATGATGCTGTCTTTTTCATCCAGTGCAAATACCAGCATCGGCATCTTCTGTTCCATAAACATGATCGATGCTGTCAGATCCATAGCTGCCAGTTTCTTTGCAACTACTTCTTCAATGGAAATTTCATCATATTTTACTGCATTCGGGTTTGTCTTCGGATCACTGTCATAAATTCCGTCAACAGCTTTTGCAAGAAGGATTGCTTCTGCTTCGATTTCTACTGCGCGAAGTACAGTGGCTGTATCTGTGGAGAAGTAAGGATGTCCTGTACCGCCTGCAAAGAATACGATCTTGCCCTGTGCAAAGCTTGCTTCCACTGCATCCTTAGAGTAAAGGCTTGTAAATGCACCGCATACAAATGGTGTAAAGATTTCTGTCTTTAATCCAAGGTATCTGCAGATATCAGATACATAAATACAGTTCATAACTGTTGCAAGCATACCAATCTGATCAGCCTTATTCCTGTCGATAGTCTCACTGGTGCGTCCTCTCCAGAAATTACCTCCGCCGATCACGATGCCGATTTCCAGTCCTTCCTCAGCAATTGTCCTGATCTGCTTTGCAACTTCAATAACAGTCGCCTCGTCAAATCCGGTCTTCTTCTCACCGGCAAGGGCTTCACCGCTTAATTTTAATAATACACGTTTCATAGTAACTGTCTCCTGAAATTAATTTTATCGCAGGTAACAGAGGATCGGAATACCTCCTCTGTTACATTCGTAGTTCTATTCTACCATATTCCGGCAACAATTTCATTACCATTTTCATCAACTGTTGTAGAAACTGTGAAATTGCTGTAATAATGGAATCCTGTTTTACCTGTCTCAGGATCATCCTCATAGCTGCTGCCCTGTGGAGAACCGCATGCGCCTTCCAGTGCATCCAGAGACTGACCGATATACTGTTCTGCTGTGGAAATCATATCGCCGCCATTTCCCGGATCATCGTTACTGCCCGGATCATCATTAGTACCCGGATTGTCTGAGTTTCCCCCATTGCCCGGATCATCTGAACTATCCCCGGTTCCATTGCCACTGTTATTATTCTGATCAGAACTGTTGTTACTATCTGTGGAATCAGAATCATCTGCAGAATTCTTATCACTGTCGTCTGTGGAATCTGATTCAGACTCACTGTCATCTGTAATTCCAAGACGTTCCTTTACCGCATCAAGCGTGGATACTTCTTTTGTTGATGTACCTGTCAGATATTTTGCATATGGGATCGCATCATCATCTGTGCCATCCATACATAACGTAATCTGCGAAATTGTTCCAAGCGGAATATCGCGGAAAAAGCATTCATTCGTGTCCTCATCAGTATATGCAATACGGATATCATAGGAAGCTGTACTCTTGTTGGATGTTGTCTGCGTATCTGATGTCTGTGTATCTGATGTCTGTGTACCTGATGTCTGTGTATCTGATGTCTGTGTACCTGATGTCTGTGTACCTGATGTCTGTGTACCTGATGTCTGTGTATTTGCAGTCTGCATATAATATAGTGCCTTGTCCTTATCTGTCAGGGTAAACATTCCATTGATGAGATCATCTCCCCATCCTCCATCCTCGTCTGCATCATAATCCTCACTGTCTTCATCCACATGAGTCCGGATATAGAGTGACTGGATGTCATCCCCTGTATTATTTACAAACACAATCTTAGATGCTGTGGAAGTTTTCTCCCCCATTACATTCTTTATGTCTTCATCTGCTGTCTGCTGCATATCCACCATATCGACTGCCTTGGTTACTTCAGGAGTCGGGGTAGCTGTTACCTCTACAGGTGCTGTCTCTGTTGTCTTTTTCTTACCACATCCGGCAGCTGCCACTGTCATTACCAACAGACCTGCCAGTATTAAATAACGTTTCTTCATAATATATTCCCTCCTGCTATATGGAATATCTTTTTTCTTTTTAACAATGTCATTTTTTCAATTCCCTATTATTGCAGAGTATCGAAAACTTGTCAACTAAGCCTCTGCCGATTTCATACAATTTTAAGACTTTCAGATTTTTAAAATCTCTGCCTGCGGACGCATTCTTATGAAAAAATCACATTTTTCCTACTTCATATTATTGCACAAAAGGAAACGCTCACTGTAATCAGCGGATACTCACCAGAAAGGATGTTACTGTGACTTTCACTCGCAAAAAACACCTCGCGGAATATTACCAGTGAACAGTAACGAAAGGACTACCATGTTGCTCTGGCAGTCCTTTCTCATCTCTTTGTGGTCATATTTAATATATTTCTATTCTGCCAGCTTCATCAGAAGTTCCACGCATTCTTCCTCTGATAAAACCGAAGTATTCAGGCAGATATCATAATTTTCCATTTTTCCCCATTCATGTCCTGTATAAAAGTTATAATAATCTCTTCTCTGACGGTCTTTATATGCAATCCTGTCAAGTGCTTCCTCCTGAGAAATATGCTTATTTTTCTTAATCCGTTTAATACGGTCTTCCATATCAGATGCATAAATATACACGCGAAGCAGCTGATTATCATCCTTCAGAATCTGGTCTGCACATCTTCCCACAAAAATACATGGACCTTCCTGTGCCAGGCGCTTCACTGTCTCTTTCTGCGCATGAAACATCTTCTCCGGAATCGTCAGGCGTTTTTTATCCTGCGATTCTTCTGACATCATTACTCCGATTGCATAAAGAAGACTGGTCTTGCCTTTAAATTCATTGATGATTTCCTGACTGATTCCATGCCTCTCTGCTTCCTTCGGCAAAAATTTACTGTCGTAACAGGGAACTCCCATTTTTTCTGAAAGCAAAGCTGCAATATATCTTCCACCGCTTCCATACTGTCTGCTGATCGTGATTGTTTTCATAGGGCACCACTCCTTTCAGCTCATCTGCCTGAAAATGAATTGTTATTTTTTTATCTATATGATAGATTATAAGAATTTTCGAATATTTTTGCAATATCCATTAATTTTTTCATAACATTTCACAATTTTGAGCCAAAGGATTTAGTAATATTATCAATATAGATTCTTAACCTTAAATTCACGCTCTGCTTCTCTTCTCTGGTCTTTCTTTGCGATATCCTGTCTCTTGTCATAAAGTTTCTTGCCTCGAGCCATTCCAATTTCCACTTTTACCAGACTGTCTTTGAAATAAACTTTCAGAGGTACTAAAGTTAACCCTTTTTCTTTGAGCTTTGCTTCAATCTTATTGATCTCATATCTGTGAAGCAGAAGCTTACGGATTCTCAACGGGTCTTTGTTGAAAATATTGCCTTTTTCATAAGGGCTGATATGCATTCCGTAGATGTAAACCTCTCCGTTCTCTACACGGATAAAGGATTCCTTGATGCTGCATTTGCCCATACGCAGGGATTTTACTTCTGTTCCTGCAAGGGCAATACCGGCTTCATAAGTATCTTCTATAAAATAATCATGAAATGCCTTTTTATTATTGGCAATCAGCTTCATTCCTTTTTTCTTTGCCATAATATCCTCCAAGCCATTTTTATTTAATTCTCTTCTTCATCATTCCAGATATCAGCAACCAGCTCAAAATCTACTGTTTTGAGCATTTTATCTGCATCTGCCACACGGACACAGACTTTATCTCCCAATTTGTAGACTTTCTTTGTCATCTCTCCGCGGAGTTCGTAGGTTTCCTGGTCGAAGATATAGTAGTCATCCCGCAGAGTGTTGACATGTACCAGACCTTCTACTGTATTTGGGAGTTCTACGTAAAGCCCCCATCCGGTAACGCCTGAGATAATTCCCTCGAATTCCTCTCCCAGATGGTAGGACATATATTCTGCTTTCTTCAGCTTGTCTGATTCACGTTCTGCCTCATCTGCACGGCGTTCACATACACTGGACTGTCTCGCAACTTCATCAAGGATTTCAGCATAGTGTTCGGTTCTGCCTTCACGCATCAGTCTGCCTCGTAAGTTATCCTTAATGATCCTGTGGATCTGCAGATCAGGGTATCTTCTGATCGGAGATGTAAAATGGCAGTAATATTTTGCTGCCAGTCCAAAGTGACCGCTGCATTCTGTTGTATATTTCGCCTGTTTCATGGAACGCAGCACCAGACGGCTGATCATTGCTTCATTCGGAAGCCCTTCGATACTTTCGATGATTTGCTGAATTTCTTTTGGAGTGATCTCTTCTTTTGCTTTCTGAATCTTCACACCCTGATTGTGAAGTAATGTCAGAAGACTCTCCACTTTCTCCGGATCCGGATTATCATGGGTTCTGTATACAAACGGAATCTCTTCTGTGCAGTATTCCTGTGCCACAGTCTCATTTGCCATCAGCATGAAATCTTCAATGATTTTGGTTGCCACATTTGCTTCATATGGCTTAACATCGATTGCTTTTCCTGCTGCATTAAGAATAATCTTGCTCTCCGGAAAATCAAAATCAATGGAGCCTCTGTGATGGCGGTTTCCACGAAGGATTTCAGAAAGCTCTTTCATCAGGAAAAACATGGGAACAAGTGCCTCATACCGTTTCTTTGCTTCTTCGTCTGTGTCCTCAAGAATATTCTTTACATCAGTATAGCACATTCTCTCATTTACGTTAATCACTGTTTCCGCGATCTGATGGGAAACTACCTTACCCTTTTCGTTAATGTCCATCAGGCAGCTCAACGCCAGTCTGTCCTCTCCCTGATTCAGAGAACAGATTCCATTGGAAAGACGTTCCGGCAACATTGGCACAACGCGGTCTGCCAGATAAACACTGGTTCCACGTTTCAGTGCTTCCCTGTCCAGAGCACTGTTGTACTGTACATAGTTGCTTACATCTGCGATATGGACTCCCAGATGGTAAATGTCCCCCTCTTTTGTCAGGGAAATCGCATCATCCAGGTCTTTGGCATCTTCGCCATCAATAGTGACTGTCTGCAGATGTCTCAGATCCAGTCTTCCATCTCTGTCTGCATCCAGCACATGATCCGGAACACGCTGAGCCTGCTTCATTACTTTCTCAGGAAATTCACTTGGGATTCCGAAGCTCTTGACGATTGCCAGGATATCTGTACCCGGTGTTCGGATATTTCCCAGATTCTCCTTAATTTTTCCTTCAGGATTCTTATTTCCGGAGCCATAATCTGTAATCACCACGATTACTTTATCACCATTTTTTATTCCTGCCGCTTCTTTTCTCGGAATGAAGATATCTTTGGAAAATTTCGGATTATCACTGATCACAAAACCGAAATCCCGATTTAACTGATAAGTTCCTACAATTTCAGGCATACCACGCTCCAGAACCTTCACAACTACGCCTTCCTGGCGTTTTCCCTCTTTTTTGTCATTTCTGATGATGATCCTTACTTTATCCTGATGCATAGCTGTTCCTGTATCACTTTCAGGAATAAAGATATCCTCATCCTGCCCTTCAATTTCTACGAAGCCGAAACCTTTGGGATGTCCGATGAAGGTTCCCTCAGCCTGGATTCCCTCCGGCTGCTCTTTTTTATTTTTATCTTTTTTATTTTTATCTTTCTTCTTTCTGCCATACTCTGATCCGTATTCTTCTCTTCGGTCATCGTAATAACGGTCATCTTTTTTCTTTTTCCATTTTCCTTTGACCTTTTCATATCTGCCCTTGCGGTCTACAGATACCTTTCCTTCCTCGCAAAGTTCGTCCAGAACATCATACAGCTCTCTTTTCTCTTCTTTTGAAAGTCTCAGAAGAGAAGAAATCTCGCGGAGTCTCATTGGCTGATAAATAGGATCTCCCATCAGTTCCAGGATAAACTTTTTTCTTCTGTCCATATCTTTTTTACTCATATTACTCCTCACAGCCTCCGCAGAGGACTTTTATCTGATTCAGCTCTTTATGACACAAAAAACACTCTTGCACATAACAAGAGTGTTTCAAATTTCTTTTCTGATTAACCAAGCATATTTAATGCTACAGAAATTACAAAAAATAAAATTCCCATAATAGTGGTTGCCTTAACAAGTCCGCCCTCCATGGAACGACCTTTGTTCTTACCCCAGTATGTTTCTGCTGCTCCGGCGATAGCACCAAGTCCCTGCTGCTTACCTTCCTGCATAAGAACTACTACTGTAAGAGCGATGCAATCTATTATGAAAATGACACTCAGAATGATCTTAATAATCTGCACTTCGTTACACCTCCTAATCAACTGAGTTTCATTGTAACATAGCCGGATGGGGATTTCAACCACAATTCAGAGTTTTTGTCAGGTTTCTTAACAATTTTTTTCATTTTCTTTAAAAGGATTTTCATACACTGCCAGTTCTCCCAATGCCTCATGGATACGAAGAAGCTGATTATATTTGGCATTTCGGTCCGAACGGCAGGGTGCACCTGTCTTAATCTGGCCGGCACCTGTGGCAACTGCCAGATCTGCGATAAATGAATCTTCCGATTCTCCTGATCTGTGAGAAATTACTGTCCTGTATCCCGCTTTCTGTGCCATTTCCACTGCATCCAATGCTTCTGAAAGTGTTCCTATCTGGTTTAATTTTATCAGAATGGCATTTGCCGCTCCCAGTTTGATACCACATGCAAGACGTTTGATATTCGTGACAAACAGATCATCACCTACGAGCTGTATTTTGTCTCCCAGTCTTTTTGTCATCTGTTTCCAGCCTTCCCAGTCATCTTCCTCAAGTCCATCTTCAATGGAAACAATCGGGAACTTCTCTGCAAGTTTTTCATAATATTCTATCATCTCGCCGGAATCCCTGAGAACTTCTTCCCCTTTCATTTTTCCTTCTCCGGGGAAAACATAAACGCCTCTTTCTTCATCGTACAGTTCACTTGCCGCAGCATCAATTGCAATGCTGATATCCTTTCCGGGTTCATACCCTGCCTTTTTTACTGCTTCCAGAATCACTTCCAGGACGCTTTCTGAATCGGAAAGATCCGGTGCGAAACCTCCCTCATCTCCGACTGCTGTTGACAGACCTTTTTGTTTCAGGATAATTCTGAGAAACTGGTATACTTCCGCACACATTCGAATCGCCTGCTCCATATTTTCCGCTCCCGTCGGCATAATCATGAATTCCTGTAAATCCACCGTATTGTCAGCGTGACGTCCCCCTTGTGTCAAGCTAATGACACAAAATTTTTGTAATTTGTCCATCATCACTTCAACTGCAGATTTTCTGCACCTGCTCTACATACTTCACCAGCTCATCAGCAAAATTCCATTCAATTTCTATTCGCTTATCATTATATACCTTGATACCACGAATAAAAGTTACTGCTATCTCTCTGGTTAATTGCTTATTTCCTTCGATCAGGTCTGTCAGGCACTGTCTGCCATCGGGCGGAAGTTCAAATAAACGTTCAGCCGCTTCACTCTGTTCTGTCTCCATTTGCGCTATCGCTAAGGTTTCTTTCTCAATTTGTTTATCCAGCTTGTCATTTTTTCTGGTGAACTCTTCTTCTGAGATTTCTTCCATTGCATATCGCATATATAGTTCAGTCTTCTGGTGCTTGTATCTGCTAATACTGTCTTTGGCATCCCGAATCTTTTTTGCAGCTCCATTCACTTTTGATTTTAATTCTGCTTTCTGTAATTCGAGTACCGGTTCAGCATCATCACTGATCTTTGCAAACAGCTTTATTGCCCTGAAAATCATCTCATTGAACTCGTCATCATATAAATTGTCTGTTACACAATCTTGATTTGCCGCATTAAATTTCCTTGGGCACTTAAAGTGCGGATTGCATCTGGTTACATGCTGTAGATTCTGACCGCATCCCCCACATTTTACCAATCCTTTCAGCGGATAATTATTATTGTGGGTTTTGCTCCTCTTTCTGGAATTTAATTCCAACTTTTCCTGTACAGCATCAAACACCTCTTTAGAAACAATCGCTTCATGCGTACCCTCAACCACAATCCAGTCTTCTTCTTTTGTTTTCAAATGCTTATTACTTCCTACCGAAGCAACTTTCCACTTGCCGCCAATCGTAGTTCCCGTATACGTTTCTGTCATCAGTATCAGTCTTACAGTTACTGGATACCAGATATATTTTTCTGTTGTTTTCTTCACACCAGTTTTCAGAACTTCTCTTTTATATTGACCTGGACTCATAATTTTCTGCTCATTCAGGTAACGTGCCAGCTGAGTAATATTCATTCCATCAAGATATTTCTGAAATATCATCTTCACAACAGGCGCTGTCTCCGGATTAATCACGAGGCTGGTCACATCTTCATCAGGCTTCAAATATCCATACGGTGCTCTCGCTCCCATATATTTTCCAGCTTTCTGACGCTGTATCAAAGTTCTTTTTACTTTAACGGAAGTATCAATGCTATGATGTTCGTTAATAATATTTCTGAAACCAACATCTATTCCCGGCATACCAGATTCATATTTCATACTATCAACATTATCATTGATCGCTATGAATCTCACATTCATAAATGGAAAAATTTGTTCCAGATATGTGTCAACCTCTATATGATTCCTGCCGAATCGAGAAAGGTCTTTCACTATAATTGTGCTGACTTTTCCATCTCTTACTAATTCCATCATACTTTGGAATCCTGGGCGATCGAAATTCGTTCCACTATAGCCATCATCTTTGAATTCTAACACTTCCGTATTTTTGAACTCATTTTTACTGGCTATGTATTGCCCAATCACAATTCTCTGATTTGTAATACTATTGGATTCATCCAGCATATCCTCATCTTCCAGCGACAATCTTAAATACTTTACTATGCATTTACCATCTGACATCTGATCACCCCCTCCTCTAAAATTTCTGATAACGCCTGTATTTCATCTTGAAATTTAAATTCGATCTCTATACGTTTGTCTTCATATAAAGAGATTTTCTTTATATAAGAACGGACAACATCTTTTGTAAGGAATTCCAAATTCTTTCCTTTACTGAATTCAGCAAGCCACGAGAAGTTCTTTTTACACAATTTTTCTGTAATTTTTCTACTCTTCTCAATTTCTTTCTGTCTTGTAACCAGGTCTTTTTCGACCACGGTTATTCTTTCTGTCATACGATTATATGCATCCGTATCAATCTCGCCCGAAACATATTGCTCATATAATTCAAATCGTCTTGCTTCGTTCCTTTTATTGAGCTGAACAATTTTACTCTGTTCCCTGTTCAAATATTTTTGGAATGTTTCAAAATATTCACCATTAAAGCGTTTCAGTTGCGTTTTTAATTCACATACTGTTTTTAGCTGCATGATGAGTGCCCGATACACCAGTTCATCAATTACTTCTTCTTTCCAGCGATTACAGTTATATTTTTCCTTGGAAATTTTTGCATAATTACCACAAATGAAATAGTAATTGTAATACAAAACACCATTCTTTTCGCTGTAATAGTATCTCCGAACCATATTAGCGCCACAGTCACCACAGTATATCAATCCAACATACTTATTATCCTGTTTTCCATGAGTCTGCATATTCGATAAATCTTTTTTGGGCAATGCTTTCTCCTGCTTTAATTTGATTACATTTTGTACTTTTTCAAATAATTCAGCACTCACTATAGCCTTATGGGTATTCACATGTTCAATCCATTCTTCTTTATCCAACATTACATTTTTTTCTTTTGTAAGAAGTGAAGTTCTTGTTTTATGTGAATAAGTATTTCCCAAATAGTGCCTATTTTCCGCAATCTGTTTAATTACAGATGATTGCCAATGCATATCCGTTTCGTCAATTCTATCCAAGAATAACTTCCCAGTTC
>OIDD01000913.1_pt1 | contig 13879 bp, 9 predicted proteins | sample 1606751 | NCBI WGS metagenome assembly OIDD01 (sample SAMEA3882544, study PRJEB24775) | human gut metagenome | biome: human-associated habitat; feature: intestine environment; material: feces | place: Netherlands | collected 2009/2010
GCTACCGAGTAGGAAGAAGTGCACAACAGGCAATGGAAAGCGTGAAAGAATATGCAGAAAAGGGCTACCGATACGTAGTAGAAGTAGATTTATCCAAATATTTCGATACGCTGAACCATGACTTACTGCTCAACATACTTCGCAGGAGAATAAAAGATAAGAGGCTGATAGAGCTAATCAAGAAATTTCTCAAAAGCGGAGTCATGGACAACGGAGTAATAGTAAAGACAGAAGAAGGCTCGCCACAAGGCGGACCATTGTCGCCACTACTGGCAAATATTTACCTGAATGAGTTTGACCAAGAAATGTCAAGACGAGGAGTAAATATTGTAAGGTATGCAGATGACATTATTGTCGAAGCAAAAAGCAAAAGAGCAGCGGAAAGATTATTGGAATCCAGCAGAAAATATCTTGAAGATAAGCTCAAACTAAAGTTGAACATGGAAAAGAGCAAAGCAGTAAGCGTATACTCACAAAAGTTCAAGTTCTTAGGATTTACGCTAGGTAAGAACCAAACGGGTGTAATGATAAGAGTACACAAACAACCCTTGAAGAAAGCCAAAGCAAAACTAAAAGAGCTGACAGCTAGAAGCCAAGGAAGAAATGTACGTGTAGTGATGAACAAGGTAAAAGTATATATAAGCGGTTGGCTGAACTATTACTGCATAGCAAGTATAAAACGCAAAATGCAGGAATGGAATGAATGGCTGCAAAGGAGATTTCGTCAATATATATGGAAACAATGGAAGAAATCTACAACTAGAGTTACAAACTTAAAGAAGTTAGGAATACCAGAGGAGTACGCATATATGTGGGGAAATACAAGACTAGGTTATTGGCGAGTAGCAGGAAGTGCAATACTTAACAGGTCAATAACAAAAGAAAAGCTCGTAAAAGCAGGCTATTATGAATTAGCGAGCAATTACGAGCTTAAAAGACTCAAGCATTATAGTATTTGAACCGCCGTGTACCGAACGGTACGCACGGTGGTGTGAGAGGTCGACTGCTCAAATAATGATCAGTCTCCTACTAGATTGCCTTCTTACTGTATTTTTTTCTTCGGGCGATATTCTGAGATAAACAGACCAGTCATTGTCAGAATGGTACCGAGTGCCACCAGCAGGGTGATTTTTTCCTGCAGGACAATCGCCGAAGTAATGACGGTGATGACGGGCACCATATAAATATAAACGCTGGCCTTTACTGCGCCCAACTCTCTAACTGCCAAATTCCAGGTGACGAAGCAGAGGGCGGAAGCGCCCAGTCCCAGAAAGACAATGTTGAAAAGATAGGTAGTATTGGCGAAGCGTGCCAGGTTTAGTTCAAAATCCAGAAAACCGAGCGCTGGCACCATAAAGAGAATGCCGTAGAAAAAGGTTCTGCGTGTAGCGAGGATAACAGGATAACCGTAGCTGCTGATTTTTTTCGTCAGCAGGGCATAAAACGCCCACACGACAGCGGCGGAAATCGCCAGCAAATCACCCAAGGGATTGAGCTGCATGGCTGCGCCGTTGAAGCTGATGCAGGCGATGCCGATCATCACGATAAAAAAGCCGATGATGAACTGCTTGCTTAAGCTGCCGGCAGAATGCATAAAATAATGCGCCAGCAGCGCGGTAAAGAAAGGCGCTGTGCTGCCGATTACGCTAACGTTGGAGGCTTGCGTATAGGTCAGGGCGATGTTTTCCAAAAGGTAGTAGAGGCAGATGCCGCAGAGGCCTGCTGCCATAAAAACAGGCTCCTGCTTTTTATCTGTTTTCAGCATTTTAGGATAGGCCAGCCAAAGGGCGAAAAAGGCCATAATAAAGCGGAAAAAAAGAATTTCCAGCGGCTGAAAGCCGGTAAGTAAAATCTTGGTAGAAATAAAGGTTGTGCCCCAGGTAGCAATCGTAATGAGGGCAGCAAGGTGACCGATGTAGCGAGTGTTTTGCATTTGCTTAGGAATCTCCGTTCTTTTAGTGCGCAGTAAAGCGTACTCTATGATTTTAGCAGACTAAAATCCTGCTATTAACAAACTATCCCCTCTGCCGGTATGACAGAAGGGATAGGCTTTTAAGTTTTTATTTTGTGTGCTTATCTTCGGCAGCCTGCTTATTTGGCGCCGCAGCAGCATATTTTGTCAGGGCAACCTTCGTAATGTGGAAGTCGCCTACGGTAGCAGGACCGTCGATACAGCCGTTGGAGCAGGCCATACCTTCGATATAGCTGCAGTCGAGCTTGCCTGCGGCAGCAGCCTTAACCGTATCACGGCATTTGTCCAGTCCGGAGCAGTATTGTGCGTTATGCACCTCACCGCCCATAGCGGCAACCGTATCCTGCATGGCAGCGCTTACGCCGGCCGTCAGCGGGAAGCTCAGGCCAAGCTTGGAGGCATCGCGTTCATAAGCAGTATCACCGCTCATTTCCGCAAATTTGATATCCTTGCCCTCCAGCATGCACATAATCTCTTCAAAGGTCAGCACATAGTTGATGGTTTCGCGGTGCTCGCGTGCTTCCACCTTTTTTGCGATGCAGGGACCGATGAACACAGTAACTGCATAAGGATATTTTTCCTTAATCAGCTCAGCGCAGGTGAGCATGGGAGAAGGTGTATCCGAAATCTTGTCGGCTGCCTCCGGTACCTGTGTTTTAATCAGCTTAACGAAGGCAGGACAGCAGGAGCTGGTCATAAAGCCCTGCTTGGCAGGAACCTTCTCCAGATATTCCTCTGCTTCCTTAACGCTGGTGATATCGGCGCCAACGCCAACCTCTACAACTTCAGCGAAGCCTGCTTTTTGCAGTGCCTCGTAAATTTGCGCCATGGTAATCTTCAAACCGTATTGGCCTACGATAGAAGGTGCCACAAGGGCGATAACCTGCTTGCCTTGCTGGATTTCGCGGATAACGCGGATAATATTGCTGCGCTCGTCGATAGCGCCGAAGGGGCAGGCGTTGCGGCAGGCACCGCAGGAAACACATTTTTCGTGGTCAATGACAGCCTTACGGTTTTCACCGATGCTGATGGCACCGATGGCGCAGGCACGCACGCATGGACGATGGATTTCGATAATCGCACCGTAGGGGCACATCTGCTTGCAGCGTCCGCATTCGATGCATTTTGTTTTATCGATAAAGGCACGGTCCTGAATAATGCTGATAGCCTTTTTCGGGCAGTTATTCATGCATTTGTGGGTGATGCAGTGACGGCACATATCGGTAACGTAATAAGCATCAATCGGGCATTGGTCGCAGGCTGCGGGGAGCACGTCGATAATCGGCAAATCGGTGCGCTCAGGCTCGTTCAGCGTCAGCTTGGCAGCCTCGATGATATTGCTGGAGCACTCCTGGCCCAGCGCCATATCAATACGGTTTTTCAGTACGGCTCTTTCTTTATAAACACAGCAGCGGTAGCGCGGAGTATCATCGCGTACCTCCTGCAGAATATCGTAGACGTGGTCAGGCAACTCGTTATTCCAGGTGTAGCGGGATAAATGCTCCAGCACCATGCGGCGCAGCTGCGCAACAGCGGTTAATTCCATAAGGGTTCCTCCTTGGCAATTAGTTATATTGCGTTTTGCATTGCATACTCTATACTGTACAATTCTTTACAGAACGCAAAAATCCTGCTGAAGTAGGAGATAAATCATGGTTGGCATAAGTATTGTCATCTGTTTTTGGTATTTGGAATTTTATCAGATATAACTGAAACTTTTCCTGATTTAGGAATTCTATCAGATATAACTGAAACTTTTCACGATTTTAGATTTTTATCAGTTATATCTGATAAAAATTCCGCTGTTGTAGTCAAAAAAAGCATACTTTTTTAGTATACGCAGAAAAAAATAAAAAATTTTCCTCTTACCCCCTTTACAAATTCAAATCCTAGTATTATAATAAGCGCATAAAGCAACAACGTGGTTGTTGGGTCGAAAGGTCCAAACTTCGTAGTTGCTTTTTCTTTTATATCAGCGGTGAGAATTATCCTCTTACCCATGATAAGTGCAACGAAGCACCGTAGCAGCGCAAGGCGCAGCTGACGGTGCTTTCTTATTTACAGAGCCAGAGAGAAGAAAATCTGTAAAGCACAAAAAACTGTATTTCCAATGAGGGATTTACACTTCGTAAACCCAAGGAAATTCTCAGAGAGAAATTAGGGAGGTTTTACAATGAATGATGTACCGAAACTGTTTGGCAGCTTAGTTTTTAACGAAAGTGTTATGAAGGACCGTCTGCCGACTGCAACCTATAAGGCATATAAGGCAGCAGTGCTGGCAGGCACTTCGCTGAATCTGGAAATTGCTAATATCATCGCCAATGCTATGAAGGACTGGGCTCTGGAGCATGGCTGCACTCATTTCACCCATTGGTTCCAACCGATGACCGGCATCACCGCTGAAAAGCATGAAAGCTTCATTTCTCCTACTGCTGAAGGCCGTGTAATCATGGACTTCTCCGGCAAAGAGCTGATTCAGGGCGAACCTGATGCTTCCAGTTTCCCGTCCGGCGGTCTGCGTGCAACCTTTGAAGCTCGTGGCTATACAGCATGGGATCCGACCTCCTATGCATTTATCAAAGATAACTGCCTGTGCATTCCTACAGCCTTCTGTTCTTACACCGGCGAAGTGCTGGATAAAAAGACTCCGCTGCTGCGTTCTATGAATACAGTCAGCAAGGCAGCCTGCAAGCTGCTGAAGCTGTTCGGCATTGATACTATCCGCGTCAACAGCACTGTTGGCCCGGAACAGGAATATTTCCTCGTAGATAAAAAAATGTGGGAAAAACGTAAAGACCTGGTTTACACCGGTCGTACCCTTTTCGGTGCGAAATCTCCGCGTGGCCAGGAGCTGGACGACCATTACTTCGGCATTATCAAACAAAGAGTTCTTTCCTTTATGAAGGATTTGGACGATGAGCTGTGGAAGCTGGGCGTACTTGCTAAAACCGAGCATAACGAAGTTGCTCCGGCACAGCACGAGCTGGCACCTATCTTCACCACTACCAACGTAGCATCTGACCATAACCAACTGATGATGGAGTTCATGAAACGTGTTGCTCTGCGTCATGGCCTTGTTTGCCTGCTGCATGAAAAACCCTTCGACGGTGTAAACGGCAGCGGCAAGCATAACAACTGGTCCTTATCTACGGAAGAAGGCCTGAACCTGCTGGATCCCGGCAAGGAGCCGTACAAAAACCTGCGCTTCCTGACCTTCCTGGCAGCAATTATCAAGGCTGTTGATGAATATCAGGATCTGCTGCGTGTGTCTGTTGCCAGCGCCGGTAATGACCATCGTCTGGGCGCTAACGAAGCTCCTCCGGCTATCGTTTCCATGTTCCTTGGCACTGAGCTGACTGCAGTCCTTGAAGCTATTGCAGCAGACAAGGTTTACAACGGCAATCCGGAAAGCTACATCAAGGTAAGCGACGATACCATTCCTGCTCTGGTTAAGGATAACACCGACAGAAACAGAACTTCTCCCTTCGCCTTCACCGGCAATAAATTTGAATTCCGTATGCTGGGCAGCATGTTCTCCATCGCCGGCCCCAACATCGTACTGAACACCATCGTTGCCGAAGAGCTGGATGAATTTGCCGATAAGCTGGCAGATGCTCCTGACCTGGAAGCAGCAGTATATGATCTGGTTAAAGAAACCTATAAGGCTCATAAACGCATTGTCTTCAACGGTAACGGTTATACCGATGCATGGGTTGAAGAAGCAGCCAAACGTGGCCTGCTGAACCTCAAATCTACTCCAGAGGCTCTGCCGTATCTGGGACATGCTAAGAATATTGAGCTGTTCGAAAAACACAACATCTTTAGCAAAGCTGAGGTTGAATCCCGTGTAGAAATCCTGCTGGAGAACTACAGCACTACAATTTCCATCGAAGCAGCAACTATGCTGGATATGTTCCATAAAGACATTCTCCCGGCAATTACCGCTTATACCGGAGATTTGGCTAAAGCAGTACTGGATAAAAAGGCTGCCGGTGTCAGCGCAGGCTTTGAAGGCGCACTTGCCGATAAGCTGAGCAAGCTGGGCGGAGAAATGTATGCATCTTCCCTGAAGCTGGAAGATGGCTTGAAGGAAGCAGCAGAAATCGGCGATAGCGAGAAGCAGGCTCTGTACTATCACGATACTGTTCTTGAAGAAATGGGCAAGCTGAGAAGTGCTGTTGATGCTGCCGAAGCTTTGACCGGTGGTAAGTATCTCGACTATCCGACTTATGGTGAGTTGTTGTTTGGTGTAAATGAGTAAGCTGCAGTTGCCTTCTCGACAGCCTTGAGTAAGGTGTGTTGAGATAAAATAATATATATAAACTCATACACAAAGGGGTGTATCCGAAAAATCGGGTACGCCCCTTTTTCTTTAGCTAATGCCATGTGAGCGCTGCTCAATGACACGTTAAAAAATATTATAATTTGAGGGGTGTTTACAAATGGACAAATATGTATCTGCCGATACTATATGGGTGCTGATAGGTGCCTTCCTGGTATTTTCTATGCAGCCGGGCTTCGCGATGGTTGAAACAGGCTTTACCAGAGCAAAAAATGCCGGCAACATTGTTATGAAAAACGTCATGGATATGTGCCTCGGTTCCATCGTTTTCTGGGTTCTGGGCTTTGGCCTTATGTTTGGTACCGATATCGGCGGCTTCATCGGCACGCCGGACTTCTTTGTAAAAGGTGATTACGGTGCCAGCTATCCAAGCACTGCGTACTTTATCTTCCAGACGATGTTCTGTGCTACCGCAGCAACCATTGTTTCCGGTGCTATGGCAGAACGTACCAACTTCCTGGTTTATTGCATTTACAGCGTATTAATCAGCGCTATTATTTACCCGATTAGCGGTCACTGGATCTGGGGCGGCGGCTGGCTGGCACAGATGGGCTTCCATGATTTCGCCGGTTCAACTGCCGTTCATATGGTAGGCGGCGTTGCTTCTCTCGTCGGTGCCAAGATGATTGGCGCGCGTATCGGCAAATACAATGCCGACGGTACGGTAAACGCTATTCCTGGTCACAGCATTCCGCTTGGTGCCTTGGGCGTTTTCCTTCTCTGGTTCGGTTGGTTTGGCTTCAACGGTGCTTCCACCGTCTGCGCAACCGGTGATGACGCCTTGGTTTCCATGGGTGCTATCTTCATTACCACTAACATGGCTGCAGCAGCTGCTGCTACCGCAACTATGATTTACACCTGGATTCGCTACGGCAAGCCTGATGTTTCCATGACACTGAACGGCGTGCTTGCAGGTCTGGTAGCAATTACCGCAGGCTGCGATATGGTAAGCCCGGTCGGCGCTTTAATCATCGGCCTGATTGCCGGTGTGCTGGTAGTTGCTGCTGTTGAATTCTTCGACCAGAAGCTGAAGATTGATGATCCTGTAGGTGCAATTTCTGTTCACGGTGTCTGCGGTGCCTTCGGTACTCTCGCAACCGGTCTCTTCGCTCTTGACGGCGGCCTCTTCTATGGCGGCGGTACTGATTTCCTGGTAAAACAAATCCTCGGCGTTGCAGTTGTAGCAATCTATGTTGCGATTACGATGACGATTATCTTTAAAGTTCTTGATAAGCTCTTCGGTCTGCGTGTTAAGGAATCCGAAGAAATTAAAGGCCTGGATATGGAAGAGCATGGCCTGCTCAGCAGCTATGCCGACTTTATGCAAACTCCGTTGGAGGCACAGACCTCTGTTACTACTACTTATGTTACTCCGGTCAAGGAAACTGCAGCTAAGCCTGCAGGCACAGTAAAGATGAGCAAGGTTGTTATTATTACCTCGCAAAATCGTTTCGAAGCATTGAAAAATGCTTTGGATAAGCTGGGAATTACCGGAATGACTGTTACTAAGGTTTTGGGCTACGGCATCCAGAAGGGCTCCACGGAAATGTATCGTGGTGCTGAGGTTGCTGCTCACCTGCTGCCGAAGGTAAAGGTTGAAATGATTGTTTCCGCAATTCCTGTTGCAGCAGTAGTCAATGTTGCTAAGCAGGTTCTGTATACCGGCAAATACGGCGATGGCAAAATCTTCATCTATGATGTTGAGGATGTTGTTAAGATTCGTACCGGTGAAACAGGCTATGATGCTCTGCAGGATTATCCTATTGAGGAAAAATAATTTGCTTCTCCCTAATCAAACTCCCTAATAAAACAGGAAGGCGCTCGGTGTCTTGCATAATGCAGGCTAAGAGCGCTTTTCTGTGTGTTGTAGGAGAATGCTTTTATAATCTTATTATGGCGAAAAAACTTGCAAAACTGCATTGTTTAGGCCAAAATAAGATTGAATCGTATTTTAGCCGGATTGGAGTGAATGCTATGAATAAAAACGTTGATTTATATAATGAGATGATAGCTTTTTTTGACGGAGATGCACGCCGCTGCCAGCATTTTATCAAGGTTGCCAGCCTGGCCAAGCAGCTGGCTGAGAGCGAGGGTGCAGATGCAGAGCTGACAGAGCTTGTGGAGGCGGCAGGTCTTGTGCATGACTGCGGTATTAAGCCGGGTGAAGCCAAGTACGGCGCCGGTCATTGCACCGGTAAAATTCAGGAGCAGGAGGGACCTGCTGTGGCACGCGAACTTTTGCAAAAGGTTGGGTATGCCCCTGAAAAAATTGAACGCATCTGCTATCTTGTCGGCCATCACCATACGTATAATATGATTGACGGTCTTGATTATCAGTTGCTTGTGGAAGCTGATTTTATAGTAAATTTTTATGAGGACGGTACGCCGAAGGAGAATATTGCCAAGGCTGTGGAGCGGATTTTTAAAACAGAGAGCGGAATAAAGCTGGCAAAGACTATGTTCGGTCTTTGATATACAATGCTGTGGCTTTTCGGTCACAGCATTTTTCTTGCTATTTTGTTCTATGCTTGCTAAAATAAACAGGATTAGGTTATTTTTTGGAGGCATAGAATATGAAGGAAATTTATGATTTAGCAGAACAATATCATAACGATGGCAATAACTGCGTGGAATCCGTAGTTAAGGCGTGCAATGACGGCTTAAAGCTGGGCCTGCCGGATGTAGCAATCCGCATGGTGTCCGGCATGGGCGGCGGTATCGGCCGCAGCGGCTGCGTGTGCGGTGCGCTGAGCGGTTCCTGCCTGGTTATCAGCTCTATCGTGGGCAGATTAGACCCGTCTGAAAAACATCAGACAGAAGTCTATAAATATACACATGAGTTTCATGAGCGCTTTACCAAGCATTTCGGCACTTCCTGCTGCAGAGCGCTGAACCGTCTGAGCTTCGGCACACCGGAATACAGAACTAAATGTATTAAGATTACTGCCGAAGCGGCAGACATGGTATCCGATTATCTGCAGGAAAAGGGACTGGTAAAATAAGCATTGGCTGCGAAGCTGAAAGAAGGACTGATGGAGGTCAGGCTGATGGAAAAAACTGAGTTGAAGAACATTGTAATTTTAGCAACCGGCGGCACTATTGCCGGCAAGGCTTCCTCCGGCACCCAGATGACAGGCTATACTGCCGGTGCCTACAGCGTTGCCGATTTGCTGGCAGGTGTGCCTGAACTGGGCGAGCTGGCGCACATCAGCGGCGAGCAACTGTGCAATATCGACAGCAGCAGTATTACCGATGCGTTGCTGCTGCGTCTGGCGCAGCGCTGCAATGAGCTGCTGGCGCAGGATGATGTCGACGGCGTTGTTATTACCCATGGTACCGATACTATGGAAGAAACGGCCTTCTTCCTGAACCTGACGGTAAAGAGTGCTAAGCCGGTGGTACTCGTGGGCGCAATGCGTCCTGCCACCGCAGTCAGTGCCGACGGACCTTTGAATATTATCAACGCTGTTAAGGTGGCTGTGGATGCTGCAAGCGCCGGGCAGGGCGTGCTGGTGATGATGAACGATGAAATCTACAGCGGGCGTGACGTGACCAAGACAAACACGGCGAATGTGGCAACATTCAAGGCAACGAACGGTGGTCCTTTAGGCTTTATCGTTGGCGGTGAGGTACATTACTATTATCGCAGCGTGCGTCCGCACACACTGCAGAGCGAATTTGACGTAACTGGTGTTACTGCTTTGCCGCGCGTGGATATCATCTACACGCATATCGGTGAGGACCGCGTATTTGTGGATGCGGCACTGGCAGCAGGCGCGCGTGGTCTTATCTACGCCGGCAGCGGTATGGGCAGCATTCATGAGGCTGTGGAAGCGGCGCTGGCGGAGGCTGTCGGCCGCGGCGTTGTGATTGTGCGTTCCAGCCGCACCGGCAGCGGTATTGTTGCCGCAGGCCTGGAGCGTTGGCAGGAGCAGGGCTTCCTGTATGCGGATAACCTTAATCCGCAAAAAGCACGCCTTTTGCTGCAGTTGGCACTTTTGCGGATGCACGAGCGCAGCGAGGTGCAGGAGATTTTTAATCGTTATTAAAGCATAAAAAGCAAAAAAGCTATCAGCGGGCAAAGCCCGGTGATAGCTTTTTTTATGTGCGCTTTAAAATTTTACCATCTTCTGTAACCGTTATGGTGCTTGGCACGTTCTGCCTGACGGGCAGCGCGCTCCGCTTCGTAAGCCTCGCGGGCAGCGAAGAAATCCTCCAGCTTCCAGCCGCGGTTAAACATTTCAATCAGCAGCTTGCCGGTGTTGTTGGCATCGTCAAAGGCGGTGTGCCACAGGCCGGCGGTGTTGACCTCCTGCTCTTCGGTGGCCTTTTTCAGACCGGTGGTGTAATCATCACCCTTCCACAGGCGGTAGGCCAGCGCCAAATCAAGATAGTCCTCGTATTTTACGGGGTTTTCGATTTTATGACGCTCGCAGCCTGTCTGCAGTACCTTGTAATCCTCGGTTCCCCAAGCTACAAAGTAGGTTTCGCCGCTTTCATACAGCGCTGCCAGTTCCTGCACCATGGCAGGAAATTCAATGGCCTGCTGCATATCCTTAGCGGTAATCATGCAAAAATCCATAGAATCCTTAGCCTGCTTAGGATAAAAATGTGGTTTGACAAAGCTTTGGATGCGTCCGCAGTCGGTGAGCGGTTCGCCGTCCAGCTTCACTGCGCCGATTTCGATAATCTCGGAAAAGAAGCCGCGCGGACGGCCGACAGGGCGCTCGTAGGTAGTAAATTCAAAATCAACGACTAAAAATTTCTTCATTGCAATTCCTTCTTACACTAAAGCATAGCCTGCTGCTCAGTGCTTTTTACCGCAGCATTTTTTATACTTTTTGCCGCTGCCGCAGGGACAGGGATCGTTAGGATAAACCTTTTTCGCTTTGGCACCTACACGGGTATTTTGCTGAGCTGCCTGCTGTGCGTCACGCAGCAGCTTGATAGTTTCGTTGGGAGTGTGGCCGCCGAGGCAGAACATACGGGTAGCATTGTTGCGGGCGTTCTGCAGCAGTACGGAAAGTCTGCCGAGATGGCTGTAATTGTTCCAGGCAGGAATATTAGCCTGTAGCTTCTGAATCAGCTCAGAGGTATTACCGTCGGTGTTGGAGTTTTCAAATTCATAGATGTACTGGCACCAGTAATGTGCATCCAGTGCCGCAACATTCAGCTCTTGAGTGAAGAAGTCATGCAGATCCTGATATGCGGTAGTAGATTGCATATAACCGTAGTGGGAAAGCATGGTGATTTCCTTTACGGTAGGCAGGTACAGGCCGAAGGGCTTTCTGCCCTGCTCCAGTCTGGTGTAGAAGTCATCGCTGTCATTTTTCTTGAGCAGGATGCGGCCATCTTTAATTGCGCAGGGGTTAAAGTTGCTCGGAACCTCGGCCAGCAGCTGCGGCAGAGTTTCCGGAGTAAGCTCAAAGCCTGCTTTTTGATTATACATTTCGCAGAAAAATTCTACCGGCAGGATAAGGTGCAGGCTGGACATTGCGGTTATGCAGTCCAAAAGCCATGCCAGCTGTTGGCGGTGAGCCTGGAAATCTGCGGTGTTGATTTTTTTGTAGACGGTGCGTGCTTCCTTTACTGCTTCAAAGCAGTCGTCGGGATAGGAAACAATGTAGCCCATAGAAATAAAGGGCAGCAGCAGTGCATATTCGCTGTAGGTAGGATGGGAGCATTTTTTCTCCAAGGCTGCTTCGAAGGCCTGAATATTTTCGTCCGGCATAATAGCAAAGCGTTTTGCTGCAATTTCCGGCTTTTGCATTTCTGTGCAGATTTTTTCTGCCAGCTCGTCCTTTTTGAGCTTGCTGTAGGTGATGCAGAGCTGACGCGCTGCAAAAATTAATTTATCCTTAGTGAAGGCTTTTAAGTAATCCAGCAATACAGGTTTACGGGATGGTTGATTCTTGGTTTTGGTTGTACTTGCAGACATATTGATAGAAAATCTCCTTCTTTGTAATCTTACGTATCTCTTAATTATAAATAAAAACAGGAAATATAGCAAGTGAGGAAATTTAATATACAGTTTATTATACGCTTTTCGGCGGTTAAATTTATTTTTCAGCCTCTACTTGCTGGCGACGCATAGCGGGAATAAGGAAAAAGGCACAGTAAATAAAGGAAAGCAGCACGATTGCGCCGCCGCCGAGACCGATATAAGCGATGGAAGCATGCGTACAGATAAGTCCGCCCAGATAGCTGCCGCTGCCGATACCAAGATTATAAATGCCGGAGTAAATCGACATAGCCACAGCGGAGGTACTCATAGTAGTTGTGCGCAAGAGCTCTGCCTGGCCTACAACGTTGAAGGCGGTAACGAAAATGCCCCAGATTGCGCAGAGCAGCACCAGCAGATAATGATTGATGCTTACGGGGTAGAGCAGCAGCAAAACAACTGCAACGCCAAGTACGGTGATGCGGAAAAAGTGATAGCGGCATTTATCATACCATTTGGAAAAGGCTGCGCTGCCCAAAAGTCCGGCAGCACCGAAAATAACCAAGGTGATGGTTATCCAGGCATCATCCATCAGCGCAATCTGCTTCAGGTAAGGCTCGATATAGCTGTAGGCGGTATAATAGCCGGTGGGGAGCAAAAAGGACATCATATAGAGGCCGATGAGCACAGGATTTTTCAGCATTACCGGCAACTGCGAAAGCGTAAACGGTTCGCTTTTTTCCGGCTTGGGGAAGACGCAGAACATATAGGCTAATACGATGAAGGCCAAAACGGCGATGCACATAAAGGCCATGCGCCAGCCTACGTAAAGGCCGATGATACGTCCTAAGGGAAGGCCGACGATGATGGCGATGGCCGTGCCGGTTACAATCATACTCATAGCCAGTGCTTTAAAGGGACCTTTGACAAGACGCACGGCGATAGGCGAGGCGACGGACCAGAAAATGGAGTGGGCGAAGGCTACGCCGATGCGCGAAAGCAGCAGCGTCCAAAAGCCGGTGGCAAAGGCAGAGGCTACATGCGATACGGCGAACAGGCTGATGGTTGCCAGCAAAAGCTTGCGCAGCGGATAGCGGGAAGCAGCAATCATCAGCGGCAGGCTCATGAGCATTACGACGTAGGCATAAATGGTAATCAGCATACCGGCCTGCGCTTCGGTCATGCGAAAATCTGCGGCGATATCGGACAAAAGGCCTATGGGCATGAATTCCGATGTGTTAAAAATAAAAGCGGAAACGGTCATGCCGATTAACGGCAGCCATTCGCGGGGAGTGAGTTTGTTTTCCATAATATATCAAGCACCTTACTTTCATTCTATAAAATTGCGCTGAATATTATAGCACAGCATATTTGTGTGCTACAAGCAAAAAGATTGTAAATTATTGGCTGTGGGATGTTGCGGAGGTTTTCTTTGAAAAGGGCTGTCGTTAAGGGGCAAAAACAGTAAAGGCGTTCTACTTAAGTACGGTAGAACGCCTTGGAATATAATATTAATTTTAGTTTATGGTTGCTGCTCAGCTTGCAATGCTTCAACCTGTTCAAACGGGAGAGAAGTAGCCTTGTCGATATCCTGCACAGAAAGGCCCATGCTGAAAAGACGCTT
>OIDD01000917.1_pt1 | contig 13851 bp, 10 predicted proteins | sample 1606751 | NCBI WGS metagenome assembly OIDD01 (sample SAMEA3882544, study PRJEB24775) | human gut metagenome | biome: human-associated habitat; feature: intestine environment; material: feces | place: Netherlands | collected 2009/2010
CCGTGGGCCGACGTGGCGCACGTGCTCACCGTCGTCGAAGACTGATTTTTGGTCCGGCCTACTTACGACTGGATCCGATTGATTCGGCCGGATGGCTGGATTGATCGCAGCTGAATCGCAGCATATGAAAAGTGCGGGCAGTGCATATCTCATGCATTCCACCCGCACTTTTCATATATGCTCACCGTTTATGGCTACTGAATCTCGCCTGTCCGCAACCGACCCCAGAGAAAAACAGCGCATTCGGCGGCGGAGTGGCTGCTGCGGCAACCGTGAATCGCTTACGATTCGGCATGCAGTGCCGACATGGCGCGAAAGCGGGTATTCTAAGTAACGAACTACTGCTGATCATTCGATCAAGGAGAAAACAATGGCAGAAACCTTCAACGTCGTGGTGGAGATCCCGCGCGGTTCCAAGAACAAGTACGAAGTGGATCACGAGACCGGTCGCGTGTTCCTGGACCGTACCCTGTTCACCTCCATGGGCTACCCGGATGACTACGGCTACATCGACGGTACCCTGGGCGAGGACGGCGATCCGCTCGATGCCCTGGTCATGATTCCGAACTCCGTGTTCCCGGGCTGCGTGGTTGAGTGCCGCGCCGTCGGCCTGTATCACATGGTCGACGAGGCCGGTGGAGACGACAAGGTGCTGTGCGTGCCGGCCGACATCCGCTTCGACGACATCAAGGACGTCGACGACGTGTCCGAGTACCACAAGGCTGAAATCAAGCACTTCTTCGAGCAGTACAAGGCTCTGGAGCCGGGCAAGGAAGTCAAGCCGGGCGACTACTGGACCGGTGCCGCTAAGGCCGAGGAGGAAATCGTCGCAGCCCGCAAGCGCCTCGCTGAGGCGTGAAGCTGACAGCGCGGTGCGCTGTCAGTAGCCGAAGTGAGCAGCTATGCTGCGAAGCCGCATGCGCAGCATGCGGAAGCGAGAAGTGAGTCGAAATAATTCCGACTCGACGATAGACGATAACAAGCCGCTCTTGTTTCAAGGGCGGCTTGTGCGTTATAGTGGTGGCTTGTAATTTACGGCATGCGAACAGTATTCGCTGAATTCAAAGCCCGCGGGACACCATCGATCCGCGTGCGGCAGTTCTGTGTCGGTACTCCTAGGCGTAGGCGGAACGCAATCCGTCGAGGCCCATCCCGTGGGGAGACCGGCGGGATGAACCTTTTCACCAGCTATGCTCATTCAGATTCTGCTTATTGGCGTGTCCGTGTCCATGGACGCGTTCGCCGTCTCCATTGGCAAAGGCCTGACCGTCAAGAAGCTTCGCGGCGTCGATGCGCTCAAAACCGCCCTGTGGTTCGGCGGATTCCAAGCGCTGTTCCCGCTGCTCGGCTATTTCGCGGCCAGCACGTTCAGCAAATACGTGACCGCCGTGGACCATTGGATCATTTTCGGCCTGCTCGCCCTAATCGGCGGCAATATGGTACGCGAGGCGTTCGAAGAGGACGAGGAGAACGCCAAGGAAACCCCTGAATTCGATTGGAAGCACATGCTGCCGCTCGCCGTGGCCTGCAGCATCGACGCCTTCGCCGTCGGCGTGAGCTTCGCATTCATGACGCTCAACATCTGGCTTTCGGTGATCATCATCGGCGTCACCACCGGCCTGTTCTCCGCGGCCGGCCTGTATATCGGCCGCGCGTTCGGCTCGCGGTGGCAGAAGCCCGCGCAGATCGCCGGCGGCGTCGTGCTGATCCTCATCGGCGTGAAGGTGCTGTTCGAGCATCTCGGATTCCTCGGTTGACTGCCAATCCAACATAATAAAAGCCCGTAATCATTGCGATTACGGGCTTTGTCATTAGAACAGCCGTTTACAGCACGACGATGGCGAGCGCCGCCAGACCGACTGCGAGACCGGTCAGCATGACCGGCAGCAGTGCGAGGCCGATCCACGGCGAACGCGCATCCGGCTCGGGGGCGGCGTCGCGGTGCCAGAAGTACGAGCACACGGTGAGCGCCACGGCCACCAATACCGTCACGATCGCGGCGACGACCCATGTCGTGGTCACGTTGCTGAACATGTCCACCGTGGCTCCGGAGGCAGCGGACATGGCGGCGGCCCTGGAATGCGTTGTCGGCAGGAGCACCGGCAGGAAGCACCAGCCCGCGCTGGCGATCATGGCGACGCCTTCGACCACGCTGTGCGACAGCGAGCGGATGAGGTGCGTGCGGTTTTCGCGGGCCATCTGGCGTCCGAAGGAGATCACGATCAGCAGGATCAGCAGGCCGCCGACGCCGGCGATCCAGCCGTCCTCCATGGAGAAGTCCTTGCCGCCGGTCGCGTCGGCGGCGAAAATCGCCCGTCCGAGCGTCATCGTCGTGGCGCACACCACCGACAGCAGGCCGGCGATGACGGCGATCGCATGTCCGGCGGTGCCGTCGCGGAACGGGCTGAACACTACCAGCAGCGCGATCATCGCCAGCGATCCGATGATGGTGAACGGCACCACGGCGGGATTGGCGGAATCGCCGTATGCGATGCCGGGAACGAGCGCGAGCGCCACCAATACCACGTACGCGACGATCTGGATCGCCAATACTTTGCCGAAAGCGACCTTCGACGGGTTTTGCTGGGAAACGGCCTGCGGAGCGGTCATCTCGGACCCCCTTTTCATATTGTGGTCAATACGTATGCAATATGAATAAATGTAGCCGTATGTGTCCACATACTTCAGTTACAATCGATGAAACGCCGATAATACATTTTGCGTGTACAATCGCGGCATCAGTTTAGAACAAAAGGGAGCTGACGTGACGGATCTTACGCTTATGACGTTCGCTAGCGATCCAGCTACCGTTCTCCCCTCGTTGGTGCTACTTTCCCACCGCGTGCGCGTGTTGCCGATGGATGCGGCCAGCCTGGTGAAGATGCCGGAGAACACCATTCTGTTTCTTGATGCGCGTGACGACCTGGCCACCGCCAAAACGCTGTGCCGTCTGATTCACGCGTCGGGACTGTCCACGCCGATCGTGCTCATTCTCACCGAGGGCGGCTTCACCGTGGTCAATTCGCAGTGGGGCATTGCCGATGTGGTGGTGGCTACGGCGTCCCCCGCCGAGGTGGAGGGGCGTTTGCGCCTGGTTTCCGAACGTGGCAACGCGCCGGTCAACGCGGCGTCCGGTTCGGGCGAGCAGGGCGTGCAGAACGAGGATGGTCTGATCCGTTCCGGCGATTTGGTGGTGGATACGAATGGCTATACGGCCAGTCTGCACGGCCATCCGATCGACTTGGCGTACAAGGAGTTCGAGCTGCTCAAGTATCTGGTGCAGCATCCGGGCCGCGTGTTCACGCGCGCGCAGCTGCTGCAGGAGGTGTGGGGCTACGACTATTACGGCGGCACCCGCACTGTGGACGTGCATATCCGTCGTCTGCGCGCCAAGCTGGGCGGCGAGTACGAGCATCTCATCGGCACCGTGCGCAACGTCGGCTATCGTTTCGATCCGCCGGAAGAGGATGAGCATGAGGCCGCGGCCAAGGATGCGGCTCACGGCGAGTCCGGCGAAAGCTGACTTTTTCTTGCGATCATTCCGTTGATGTTCGACGGGTTTCGTTTGTTTTCGTTGGCCTTTCGCTGATTTCCTGTTGTTTTTTGCTGATTTTCTGTCGTTTTTTCGATGGATTTTCGCTGTTTTTGCCGATTGCGACGTTTCCGCAGGTTTCCCGCGTTCGTCCGCATGCGAGGGGTAGGCTGGGAGGCATGCCTCGGGAATCGAAGAAGGCGCGGATCGCGCGCATGCATCAGGAATACGAGCAGTTGTGCGTGGAGATTCCCGATCCGAAATGCGCGTTGAACTTCAATTCTCCTTTCGAACTGCTGGTGGCTACGGTGTTGAGCGCGCAGACCACCGACAAGCGCGTGAACATGGTCACGCCGGAACTGTTCGGCGAATATCCCGGTCCGGCGGAGCTTGCCGCCGCGAATCCCGAGCACGTCGAGGACATCATCCGCACCATCGGCTTCTTCCGTACGAAAGCGCGCAATATCATCGGGCTGTCGCATGAGTTGTGCGTGCGATTCGGGGGCGAGGTGCCGGCCGATATGGCTTCGCTGGTCAGCCTGCCGGGCGTGGGCCGCAAAACCGCGAACGTGGTGTTGGGCAACGCGTTCGGCGTGCCCGGTTTTCCTGTGGACACGCATGTGATTCGTGTGACTGGGCGATTGCGGTGGCGGTCCGACTGGGCGAGCCCCTCCCCTGACCCGGTGGCCATCGAACGTGAGGTCACCGCCTGCTTCCCTCCCGAAGAATGGACCGATCTGTCTCACCGTTTGATATTGCATGGCCGTGCCATCTGCCATGCGCGAAAACCGGATTGCGCCGACTGCCCCCTCAACGACACGTGTCCGGGCGCGTTCGCCGCGTGATTCCGACGCATGTCAGCCGCCGCGCCGGCACTCCGTCGAATCGCACCCGGCCATCGGGCGTGTAGCACGCGTCAACTAGACTCGGGTGCATGGATGAAAACGGGCGGAAACGTAATCTGAAAGCCGAGGCGACGCGCTGGCTGATCTTCTTCGGCGTCGCGATCGTGCTCAGTGTGCTGCTGTGGCTGGGACTGTCGCTGACAGGCCGCAAGAATCCCATCACATCCTTCGGCACGCTCGTCTCCGACTCGTCGGTGACCGTCGGCATCGAAGGCAATGCGCCGAAATCGCTTGACATCCGCACTGAACAAGGCACCGCCGTGGAGCAAGCGCTGCTCGGCAACGTATACGAAACGCTGGTGTCACGTAGCGAAACCAACAAGCTGCAGCCGGGAATCGCCAGCTCCTGGCAGGCTTCCGACGACGGTCTCACGTACACGTTCACGTTGAACGGCGGCATGACGTTCGCCAATGGGCACAAACTCGACTCGTCCGACGTGGTCTGGTCGCTGCAGAGCGCCGTCAACAACCATTACGTGGGAGCCGACCAGCTTGGTGATCTGAAGGAAATCACCAATCCCAATGCGAATACGGTGGTCATCACGCTCGCCAAGCCGAATCCGCGGCTGTTGCGCGCGCTGGCCGGCCGTGCAGGCGTCGTGTACGACGCGGAAAGCAAAACCAACTATGCGAAATCGGCGGTCGGATCGGGACCATTCACCGTGTCAACCGCGGACCAATCGCAAATCGTGCTGCAACGCAACGACTCGTATTGGGGCAAAAAAGCCGCATCATCGCAAGTGACGCTCTACTACTACGCCAACGAGGAATCCATGGCCGATGCCATGAAAGCCGGCAAAATCAGCATGACGCTGCCGCTGAGCGCTTCAACCGCCTCGGAACTGGGCAAAACCAACGGTATTACCGCGGACAGCGGCATCAGCTTCGACAAGGTGATGCTCGCGTTCAACAACGACAACAACAGCCCCTTCTCCGACGAGCAGATCCGCAAGATGACGCGATACGCCATCGATGCGAAGACCATCGCCAAGAACGCGCCCGACGCGTACGCGCCGCTGGGAGGGCCGATCAGCCCGCTGGAAGACGGGTATGAGGACCTGAGCGGACTGTACCCCTACAACCTCGAACAGGGGCAACGGATGCGCACGTATTTCGGAGTGAACTACATCGCGCCAATCGACATTCTGGTGCCGAAGGAATACGAAAGCATCGGCAACGACGTGAAAACCGCCATCGAAAACCTCAATATCAACACCAATCTGGAAGTGCTCGATTCCGCCGCGGACGTGACGGAACGCATGAACGCCGGCACCTATAACATCGCGCTGACCACCATGAGCGACGAAGGTGACGCAAGCGTCTTCGACAACGGCCAGTCCGTGTTCCATTTCGAGAACGGCGACGCGCAGCAGGCTTACGCCAATGCCATGGCCGCGACCAACGACAACGATTATCAGGCCCGCATGCGCGATTACGCGCGCGCCGTCAGCGAGAACGCGGCCAGCGACTGGCTGTACACGCGCAAGAACTTCCTTGCCGTTTCCGATGGGCTGCAGGGGTATCCGAAGAATCTGACCGACCGTCTGCTGCCGTTGAACAGATTGACGCTGCACTGATTTTTCCACGGTTTTTTATGTGGATTTTCCGCGATTTGCCTGCGATTCCGGCATTCGGTTCGATAGGCGCTGATACGACGGCAGTTGTCACATTCGCTTTCTAGACTAGCGACTATGACTGAAAGCCAAGATAACACCATCAACGCGAACCTCACGCCGCTGCCCGACAAGGTCGGCGTGGACGGTCTCGAAGACAAGTGGCGCGGAGTCTGGGACGAGAGCGGAGTCTACAAGTTCCAGGGCACCCGCGACCGTAAGGCCGTTTATTCCATCGATACCCCGCCGCCCACCGTTTCGGGCCACCTGCACGTCGGCCACGTGTTCTCCTACACGCACACCGATGTGATCGCACGTTTCAAGCGCATGAACGGCTACGACGTGTTCTACCCGATGGGCTGGGACGACAACGGCCTGCCGACCGAACGCCGTGTGCAGAACTATTACGGCGTGCGCGTGGATACGTCCCTGAAGTACGATCCGAATTTCGTGCCGCCGTTCGAGGGTACGGACGGCAAGAAGATCGACGCCAAGGACCAGGTGCCGATCTCCCGTAAGAACTTCATCGAGCTGTGCGAGAAGCTCACCGCCCAGGACGAGAAGCAGTTCGAGGCGCTGTGGCGCTCCCTCGGCCTGTCCATCGACTGGTCGCAGACCTACCACACCATCGGCGAGCATCCGCAGCGCGTGGCCCAGAAGGCGTTCCTGCGCAACCTGGCCCGTGGCGAAGCGTATCAGAAGGACGCTCCGGGTCTGTGGGACGTGACGTTCCAGACCGCAGTGGCCCAGGCCGAACTGGAATCGCGCGAATATCCGGGCTTCTACCACAAGGTGGCGTTCCGTTTCGAAGACGGCACCCCGATCTATATCGAGACCACCCGTCCGGAACTGCTGGCCGCCTGCGGCGCGCTGATCGCGCACCCGGACGACGAGCGTTACAAGCAGTATTTCGGCCAGTACGTCTACTCCCCGCTGTTCCACGTGAAGGTGCCGATTCTGGCGCATAAGGCGGCGGAAATGGACAAGGGCGCCGGCATCGCCATGTGCTGTACGTTCGGCGACGTCACCGACGTCGAATGGTGGCGCGATCTGAACCTGCCGCTGCGTTCCATCATCCAGCGCAACGGCCGCATCGTCATGGACACCCCGGATTGGATCGAAGACGAGGAAGGCAAGCGTATCTTCCAGGAGACCGCGGGCAAGACCACGTTCTCCGCACGTAAGGTCATCGTCGACGAGCTGCGCGCTGCCGGCGATCTGGACGGCGAGCCGACCCCGACCAAGCGTATGACGAACTTCTACGAGAAGGGCGACAAGCCGCTCGAAATCGTCACCTCCCGCCAGTGGTACCTGAAGAACGGCGGCACCGACGAGAAGCTGAACGCCGAGCTCATCGCACGCGGCAAGGAACTGAACTTCCATCCCGATTTCATGCGCGTGCGCTACGAGAACTGGGTGCATGGCCTCAACGGCGATTGGCTGATCTCCCGTCAGCGCTTCTTCGGCGTTCCGTTCCCGCTGTGGTACCCGGTGAAGGAGGATGGCACCGCCGATTACGACCATCCGATCACCCCGAGCGAGGACCGTCTGCCGATCGATCCGACCGACGATGTGCCGGAAGGCTACACCGAGGACCAGCGTGACGTGCCGGGCGGCTTCACCGCCGAGCCGGACATCATGGATACTTGGGCCACCTCGTCGCTCACCCCGCAGATCGTGACCCGCTGGGAGGAACCGGGCGAGGAGAACCAGGCGATCTTCAATGCCACCTTCCCGATGGATCTGCGTCCGCAGGGCCAGGACATCATCCGCACTTGGCTGTTCTCCACCATGGATCGCGCGCATCTCGAGAACAAGTGCCTGCCGTGGGCCAACACCACGCTGTCGGGCTGGATCCTCGATCCGGACCACAAGAAGATGTCGAAGTCCAAGGGCAACGTGGTCGTGCCGGACAAGCCGATCAAGCAGTTCGGCGCCGACGCGGTGCGTTACTGGGCCGCCGCCGCACGTCTGGGCCTGGACGCCACGTACGACGAAGGCCAGATGAAGATCGGCCGTCGTCTTGCCATCAAGCTGCTCAACGCCACCAAGTTCGCGCTGGCCATCGGCCGTGAGGACGAGAACCATCACGTGGGCGCTCCGGCAGTCGCCGCATGGAACCCGGCCGACGTGACCGAGCCGATCGACCGTTCCGCGATGTCCAAGATGGCCGCCGTGGTCCGCGAAGCCACCGACGATCTCAACAACTACGAGCATTCCAAGGCTCTGGAAGTCATCGAGAACTACTTCTGGCAGTTCTGCGACGACTACATCGAGCTGGTCAAGAACCGCGCCTACGGCACCGCCGATTCCACCGGCAACGTGCCGAGCGAGGCCGCGGTGAAGTCCGCACGCACCACGCTGGGCCTGGGTCTTGATGCGTTCGCGCGCCTGCTGGCCCCGTACCTGCCGTATGCCACCGAAGAGGTGTGGAGCTGGATGCATGAGGGCGAGGGCTCCGTGCACCGCGCCGCATGGCCTGTGGCCGACGTGTACGCGGCCGCCGCCGGCGACGCATCCGCCGATCTGCTTGCTCATGCCGGTGAGGCTCTGGCCGCGCTGCGTGGCATCAAGTCGAAGGCCAAGGTTTCGATGAAGACCCCGATCTTGTCTGTGACGCTTGCCGTTGCCGACGATGTGCGCGGGTCCATCGAGGCCGCGCTGGGCGATATCGCCGAAGCTGGTCGCGTGACCGGACCGATCGCCTTCACCGCACCGGCTGCCGCCGAGGGTGAGAACGAGGCCGCCGATGTGACGGTCGCCGAAAGCGAGCTAGGCGAACCGCCGGCCAAGAAACCGAAGAAGTGAGTCTCTGAGGTGAGCCGCCAGCGGCTTTTGTAGCGCAGCCGCTCACTTCACCCACATACGAGGGGCCTTTCCTTTGCATGAAGGAGAGGCCCCTCGTATATCCCGTCACTGTCTGCAACTAACCGTGCCCCCTTTTGCTCATATTCAGTCAAAATCGCGGGAAAAATGCTTTCGTGAGCGAAAAGGGGTATAAATCGCAGGCAAAACGGTCGAAATCATATCCCCTTTTGCTCACGTCCGTGCAGAATCGCCCTAAATCGCAAGACGTGCGCGCATAGAACCGTCCTTATCCAGTTCTCGGCTGTTCTCAGCGTACATTCCTGCCCCTGCGCACAAACCCGTACGCGAAAAATGGTTTTTATGGGCGTAATCTCAACGAATGCACAAGCGGAGGCGGAAATCGCAATCAAAAACCCCGAAACGTACCACGTAAGCGACGGAGCACTATCGGATTTAGCGCATCGCACAAACCGCGTGCTCTACAGCACCGGAACGGACAGGAGGTACTGCGGGCCAGCGGACGAATTTCCGGAACCGTTCCCACCCAATCCAGCCTGCAGCGCATCGTCGAAAACTTCCGCAGCGGCGGCCAATTCGACCGTCTCGTCAATCAAATCGCCATTATCCGGCGTGAAACCGGTTTTCGCCAAGCCATAGCCGGTAATTGGTAGCGAGCTGGCGGACGAATCCGCCGAACCGTCGGACGAATCGCCACCGCTGTTCTTCGAAGAGCCGTCCACTCCCCCGACTTTCGCCACATTCTTCGACGTGGTGTCCGCTGCGGCGCCGAACGACGGGCGTAGTCCGCCCGCGTAGCTCATCACATCATCCATGCTGATGGCGTTCTTGTCATCGACCAAGCTGGTCGAATCGGCGGTGTTGTTCTTCGCCTGCGCGCGTTCGGCCTTGCGTTGCGCACGGGACCGCCGTTTCTCGGCTTTCGCGCACAACGATTGGCTGGCGGAGGCGGAACGCAACGTGTCCAGCACAGAAGCGTCATCGGCAGCGCCCGATTCGGACGTGCCGTCATCCGAATCCAGCTGGTCGGCGAATCGCAGCACGATCTGGTGGAATGCGCTGGCCTGTCCGGTGTGCTCGCTGGCGTCCGCCAACGCGGTCATCGCCGCGGACACCTTGTCGGACGCGGTTTTGAGCTTCTCATTGTCTTTGATGCCGGCACGCACGTCGGCGATCGCCTGGGTTTCGTAGCTGCCAGCCGTGCCTGCGGTGGCGCCCAGTTCCTTAAGCCGAGCCGTGTATGCGTCGGTGAAATCCATCGAATACGGGATCATGGCCGCGGACAGCTGCGATTGGCCGGCACTGTAGTCTTTGGAGCCGCGCTGTTGTTCCTCGCCGGCACGCTTGGTGAGCTCGTTCACCAAGCCGGATGTGCCACGCTGTTCGATGGTGCGAATCACCTCGTCGACGGCGTCGGCCGCGCCGATATGCCGGTATGCGGCGCTCACGTCGTTGACGGCGTTGGCCAGGTCTGCCACGGATTTAGCTACGGAGGTATCGCCGTTCAGTTCGGACGCGGTGCCGAGAATGGCGGGAAGCTGTGTGGCGTTGCCGATCGAACCGGACAGATGCGTGGTGTATGAGCCCACGTACGCGTCGATGTAGCCGTCGAACGCCTGATCGTGCGCTTTGGAACGTACGGCGATGGTCTGTTTGGCAAGCGCTTTCTCGTTGTCTCTGAGCTGTTCCAGTTGGGCGATGAGCTTGCGGTTGCGTTGCGAGCCGACGTTGGTCAGACCGTCCACCAAGGTGGTTGCGCGCTTGGTCAGGTCAGGCAGTGATTGCTGAACGTTGCCTTCCACCGCGGCGATGGACAGTGAGCTCATGGTGAAGTGCTTCGCCGTCACGTAGGCGTTGAAGGTCAGGTCCTCGCCCGGTTTGCCGACCGCAGCCACCAGGGTCGAGGTGTTGTCGGATGAGACGAGCACGCCGTCATCGGCGGTCACGTCACTGCCGACGCGTCCGGGAATGGTGAAGGCGACGATTGGCGTCAGATTGGCGGTCACGTCGGGTTTCGTGGCATGCAGGGCGATGCGTATGCCGATCATGCCGGAAGCGCCGGAAACGTCGGAAACGCTTACGTCGGGCCCGTTGAGGGTGAAGGAGGCGGATATTTTCCACGGCAATGCGACAACGCCTTTGGGAACGCGTTTCGACGTGGAGGATCCGCTGTTGGTCAGGAAAAGGCGGCCTGGTTTGTCGATGGAGGTGTAGGCGCTCATCACGTCATCATGCGATGCATCGGCCGCGTACTGCCCATTCTGTTGCAAGGCCGATATCGCGTCGTTCACGCCGACTGCCGCGACGGGAGCGGCGGTGATGACGGCGACCGCGATCGCCGCGGCAAGCGGGCGTCGGGCACCGGATGGACGGTTCGCGGTGGCGTGGCGCATGCCGGACCTCTCAATCGCAATCGAAACAACTTTCCAAGGCATTTAATGTAGTGCCCGGCATGCCCGTCGGCAATGGACGTTCGCGCGGGGCGCGCGGAAAACGGACGGCTCAGGCGAAAACGTCGAGTACGCCCGGGTCTCCCCCGTTTTCGGCGATGCGCTTGTGGCGGCGCTTGGCCTCGGTCACCACGAATTCGCGGTACATTTCGGCGATTTCCGGATCCAGTCCGGCTTCGTCGGCAATGCGATGCAGACGCTCGATCTGGGCATGTTCACGCTGGTAATCGGCCGGCGCGAAGCCCGCACGCGCCTTGAGCACACCCACCTGCGACGTGTATTTGAACCGTTCCGCCAGCAGCGAGACGATGGCGGTGTCGACGTTGTCTATCGATTGGCGCAGCGAGGCGATTTTAGCCACCACATCGGCCACTTCGGGGTTGTTCTGCGCGGTGCGCGCGTCGATGATGGTTTCGGATTCGGTTTCTTCTTCTGGCCGAAGCCAGTCATGTTCGCTGTCGCTCATGGGTATAAGCCTACCGCGCACCCTACCGCGACATCTGCCGAACAGCGGTCACTTCGCGAAGTAACGCTGCAGCACGATGGTGGTTTCGGTGCTGACCGACACCGTGCGATGGATGAGGTTCAACAGCTCTTCGAGCTTGCTGGGCGATTCGACGCGAACGGTGAGCATGAAGCTGGGCGAACCGGCGACGGAATCGCAGGACATGATGCCGTCGATGTTTTTGAGCTTGTCTGGAATCTCGGCTTCCTGGGAGTAATCGATGGGCGTGACCGCGATGTAGGCGTTCACCGCAAGGCCGCGGCGCTCGTCGTCGATAACCGCCTTGTAGCCTCGGATCACGCCGCGACGCTCAAGCTTCTGCACGCGCGACTGCACGGCGGACACGGACAGGCCTGTCGCCTCGGAAAGGTGGGACAGCGTGGCTCGGCCATCCTTTTCAAGCATGTCGAGGATTACGCCATCGGTCGCGTCGAGCTGGCTCGCAACCGTACGTGCGTCTACCGGACCATTGTCACTGTTGGTCATTCATACCCCTTTTCCAACAATCCACTGCACCGGCCGCAATCGACCGTCCCCACTGCAGTTCCATGTTCTTTTTCTTCCTTACCATACCCACTACCGCGCACATACCGTCGCGGAATCGCCGCAGTTTATCCGGACGGCGCAACGCTGTCATGAAATATCTTTGTTTTATTTAGCTCATACCCCCATATCGACCATATATATTTTTCCCATTTATCTTTTCTCGTCGTATTTTTACCTATTTTTTAATTGACAACGTTGTCCAAAAAGTGGCCAATTCCACGAAATTCGTCGAAACGTACGCATAGGAAAGGGGCTACACGGCGATTGCCATGCAGCCCCTCAAACCTTCAGATTCGCTTGCAGCCGACGACTCAGTTGCCGTTGGTGGCGTTGCCGCTCTGCTGGATGAGCGACGCCATGAAATCGCGGTTGGTCGCTGTCTTCTTCAGGCGTGGCACGAGCGTCTGGTAGGCCTGTTCCGGCTCGAGGCCGCCCAGCAGGCGACGCAGACGGTAGATGATCGGCAGTTCCTGCGGATCGGTGATGAGCTCCTCGCGGCGGGTGCCGGAGGCGTTCACGTCGATGGCCGGGAACAGGCGCTTGTCGGCGAGCTCACGGCTCAGGCGCAGTTCCATGTTGCCGGTGCCCTTGAATTCCTCGAAGATCACCTCGTCCATCTTGGAACCGGTTTCCACCAGCGCGGAGGAGATGATGGTCAGGGAGCCGCCGTTTTCGATGTTGCGGGCGGCGCCGAAGAACTTCTTCGGCGGGTACAGCGCCTGCGCGTCCACACCACCGGACAGGATGCGGCCGGAGGCCGGCGCGGCGATGTTGTAGGCGCGGGCCAGACGGGTCATGGAGTCGAGCAGCACCACCACGTCCTGGCCGAGCTCCACGAGACGCTTGGCGCGTTCGATGGCCAGTTCGGCGACGGTGGTGTGGTCGGAGGCCGGACGGTCGAAGGTGGAGGAGATGACCTCGCCCTGCACCGTGCGTTCCATGTCGGTGACTTCCTCCGGACGTTCGTCCACGAGGACGACCATCAGGTGGACTTCCGGATTGTTGGTGGCGATCGCGTTGGCGATGTTCTGCAGGGTGATGGTCTTGCCGGCCTTCGGCGGGGACACGATCAGGCCACGCTGGCCCTTGCCGATCGGCGCCACGATGTCGATGAGGCGGCCGGTGAGCTTGTTCGGCGTGGTCTCCTGCTTCAGGCGTTCCTGCGGATACAGCGGGGTGAGCTTGCTGAACTGCGGACGATGCTGCGCTTCCTCGACGCTCATGCCGTTGATGGAGTCGATGGACTGCAGCGGCACGAACTTCTGACGCTGGTTGCGACGTTCGCCTTCACGCGGGGCGCGGATGGAGCCGTGCACGGCGTCGCCCTTGCGCAGGCCGTACTTCTTGACCTGGCCCATGGAGACATACACGTCGTTCGGTCCCGGCAGGTAGCCGGACGTACGCACGAACGCGTAGGAGTCGAGCACGTCGACGATGCCGGCGACCGGCACGAGGTCTTCCTTCGGCTCGTCGC
>OIDD01000922.1_pt1 | contig 13806 bp, 9 predicted proteins | sample 1606751 | NCBI WGS metagenome assembly OIDD01 (sample SAMEA3882544, study PRJEB24775) | human gut metagenome | biome: human-associated habitat; feature: intestine environment; material: feces | place: Netherlands | collected 2009/2010
CACAACTAGTGCCCGGGAGAAAAAATAATTTACACACAAATTAGGACTTGACTTTTTGCTTACGGACAAATCATCAAAAAAGGGCACTTTGTCCGTAAATTTGAGTGAGATCTTGTCAAAATCAGTTGAGCAGCACTGTATTTAAAAATGCCGGACGAAGTCAGTCGCAAATCGACCGCCTTCGTTCGGCATTTCGTTTAATTAAAGCGGGAAAAAGGACCTTTTTCCCAGCCATATAAGATAAGAAATAGTTTTTGTCTTTTTAAGCAGAGATTTGATTTACAATGCCTCAATGCTGAATTTGACTTCATATTCATTTTCAGACGGAAGCAAAAATTCGTCATGGACGGGTGCGCCCCAGGAATCATCACCGCCAACGCCCATTTGTGCTGCCAGGATTTTGACCCAGGTAAAATGAGTTTGCGGAAGTTCATAATGATGCTTGGCAGCATCAAGTTCCATGGTGTTTACCGGAAGGACGCTGAATTCGAACGGTTTGTCGATTGCTTTCAGCAAAATGCCGGAACCTTGTTCAGAGTAAATCCTGAGGCTCCTTGTCCCCATGTGATTGCCGGTTTCCTGCGGCATCAGATAAGGAGCCTTGTTTTTTTCTGCGTTGCTTTCAAAAAGTCCAAGATAGGCACCGGCAGTTCGATCGAGATAGCTTTCGTCAGGACCGAGACCATACCATGCAAATTGATTCATGGCTTTTGGCAAAGCAAATTCCAACCCGAACTCCGGAAGAGGAGCAAGCCCGTTTGTGCCCGGATATTTAGCACAAACGATGATTTTTCCGTTGGCATCAATCGTGTACGAAACGCTGCATTTGACATCTGACGAAAGTGCCAGGCGGAACGTATACGTAACGGTGATGCTGTTTTCTTCACGTTTGACGTCAATATCTTGTTTTTTGGCATACTTGCCGGCAACTTCCCACTGAGAGAACCTGAAATCAGAGCCTGCACCGCGGTCGTTATCCGTCAAAGCACGCCAGAAGTTGAGCTGCGGTGCACGTTTGATGAGTTCCTTGCCGTTTTTTTGATATGAAACGAGACTTGCTTTGTCTTTTGACAAAAGAATGGAGAAATCGTCACCGACGACGCCGATGTTGAAGTCGCCCTCAACTGCAGTCAGTTTCTTTTGCGAAGTTTTAAGGGACAAATCAGCTGATTTGACGACTTCCTGAGCCTTGCAGATTTCAAACCCGGCTTTTGCCCAAGGCAGATCTTTTTTGGTCAGGCAGGAAACTTCATAAACGAGTTCGCCTTCTTCTGAAACTTTGCCCCAGTCAGGCTCAAACGTTTTTTCTTCTCCCGGAGCGACCGCAAACTCAAGCGGTTTGCTTTCCCAAACTTTTCTGCCATCAGCGAGAATTTTGAGAATGAATGAGTATTCGTCGGTTTCAGCAAACAAGTTGTCATTTCTGATCGTCAATTTTCCGTTCTCAAGTCTGAGCTTGATGTTTGAATAAAGATCTTTGACGGTGCTTGCTTTTGGAGAAACCGTTCGATCTGCCAAAACAATACCGTCGCCGCAAAATTCGTAATCGGTCGGTCGGTCGTCGAAATCGCCGCCGTATGCGAGATATTCTTCACCATCCTCAGTTGAGGTCAAAATGCCTTGATCGATATAATCCCAAATGAAGCCGCCCTGATATTGCGGATACTTTTCAAGCGCGGTGTAAAGCTGCATTCCGCCGATGGAGTTTCCCATCGCATGCATGTATTCGCATGAAATGTACGGCTTTTCAGGATTGCTCTTAAGGTATGTTTCAATGTCGTCAGGCTTAGCGTACATCCTGCTTTCAATATCTGTGATCCGGTCGAACTCTCTGTTCCAAGTTACGCCCTCATAGTGAACGATTCTGTTCTGGTCATGTTTTCTGAAGAAATCAGCCATTGCTTCGATGTCTGTTCCGGCATAAGATTCGTTCCCGCATGACCAGATAAGAATTGAAGCATGGTTTTTATCGCGTTGGAACATATTGTCGGCACGGAACAGGCAGTTGTCGAGCCATTCTTCCTTATTTTCGGGGATATTCCACGAAGGTTCGCATTCACCGAGCTTTTGCCAGCTGCCGTGGCTTTCGAGATTCGTTTCGTCGATCAGATAGATGCCGTATTGGTCGCAAAGCTCATACCAGCGGCTCTGATTCGGGTAATGCGACGTGCGAACGGCATTGATGTTATGCTGTTTCAGAAACATGATGTCCCAGAGCATGTCTTCTTCGGTCACGCTCCGACCGTTTTTGCAGTCGAATTCGTGGCGGTTGACGCCTTTGAAGATGATGCGTTTGCCATTTAAAAGCATCAGTCCGTTTTTGAGCTCAAATTTGCGGAAGCCGAGGTCAAGCGGGATGATTTCAAGCAGATCGTCGCCATCGAAGACCTGGATTTTTGCAGAGTAAAGGTTCGGATGTTCAGCGCTCCAGAATTTGATGTCGAGATTTTCTGCGGAAAATGCAGAGCAGGAATCACCAAGGGCAATTTCTTGCGTCAAAAGTGGCTTTTCGTCTAAATCGTAAACGGTGAGCCTGGCCGTTTTTTTCGACAAATCGTCACCGACGGCATCCAATTTGATTTCTAATTTTCCTTTGTCATAATCATCGGTCAAAGTTGCCGTGGCATTGATGTCTTTGATGTGGGTGCTTGGAATCGCAAAGAGCTCAACATCGCGGAACAGGCCGGAAAGACGCCAGAAATCCTGATCTTCGATCCAGTTGGCAGAAGAAAACTTCCATAATTCGACCGCAAGCTTATTGTCGCCGTCCTGCAGGAAATCGGTGATTTCAAACTCGTCGGGCGTGAAGGAGTCTTCACTGTAGCCGATGAAATGGCCGTTGAGCCAAACGTAAATCGCCGTTGAGGCACCTTTGAACGAAATGAAAGTGCGCTTGTTTTTCAAGCCTTCATTAACGGTAAAATGCCTGATATAAGAGGCAACGGCATTATGATTTTGTGGGATGGAATCGGGCCGAAGAAATTCGCTTCCGTCCCACGGATATTGCGTATTGACGTATTGAGGTTTTCCAAATCCTTGAAGCTCAAGGTGTCCAGGGACTTTGACGGAATCGAAACCGTTTTCGTTAAAACCTTGCTTATAGAAGTCCCTGGCACGCAAATTAGAATCTTTCACATAAGAAACCTTCCAGTTGCCGTTCAAAGATTGAACAAAGGACGAAGCACGTTGTTTGAGTTCAGCTTCATTTCTGTAATAATGATGATCGGAGTGAGGGTCGATCGTATTGACTTTAAAAACGGTCGAATCCGAAAGCCAGTCCGTCGTGTATACCAAGTCTTGCATAACATAGCCACCTTCCAGTAATTTTTACTAATTGTTTGCGTTTACATGGTTATTATAAGTGATTGCTGAGAATGGTGCAAGAGATATTTGGTAATATTTTTATTAATTGTTTTTGCTCCCTATATATTGATTTAAAAGCCTGTTTGATTGAGTTTTTTGTTTAATCAAGAGGAGTATCCAAAAAATTTGATTGAAAAATTATTAAGTAAATTATTTACTTAAACAAGAAAATGTTTTACAATAATTTTCGTAAACGATTTCATAAATTGATTTGGAGGCACAGACAATGGAAAATACTTCTTCAAAGCCTAAGAAGCAGGGCGGTCTTTTCTCAAAATTCGCTTTTGCCATGGGCAACATGGGGCATGCTGCTTTTTATGCAGCGCTCAGCAATTATTTCATCATTTTCGTTACTAGCGGCTTGTTTGTTGGATTGCCAAAAAACATTGCCAATAAGCTTATCGTTTTGATCACGACTCTGATTGTCGTAATCAGGGTCGTTGAAATCATGATTGATCCCGTTTTGGGAAACATCGTTGATAACACGCGAACAAAATGGGGCAAATTCAAGCCTTGGATTCTGTCAGGGACGATCGTCAGTTCCGTGCTTTTGGTCGTATTGTTTACGGGAATTTTTGGACTGGCAGAGAAAAATTGGATCTTGTTTGCCATTTTATTCGTTATTTTGTTCGTGATTCTGGACGTGTTCTATTCATTTTCTGACGTATCCTATTGGGGCATGGTTCCCGCTTTGAGTGAAGACAGCGATGAACGTGGCGTTTATACGGCTTTGGGAAACTTTACCGGATCGATCGGTTGGAACGGTTTGACGATTATCGTCGTTCCGATCGTAACCTGGTTTACGTTTGCCGCAACGGGCAAGCATACTGAGGGTCCGCAAGGCTGGGTTGCATTTTCGGTCATCATTGCAGCTTTGACCGTTATCTGCATGGCCATCACTGCATTTGGCACGCAAGAAAAAGATAACGTCATCAGACGTGCATCTCAAAAAGAAAAGACGACCTTGAAAGGAGTCTTTACCGCCATTGTAAAAAATGACCAGATTCTCTGGGCAAGTCTTGCGTACTTCCTGTACTCATTGGCCAACGTTGTGACGAACGGCGTTTTGTTCTACTATTTCAAGTTTATTCTCGATCGTTCGGCAGAATATGCCATCGTCGGTGTCGTGGCAACAATCGTCGGCTTCTGCACGTCGCCGCTTTACCCGATTTTGAACAAGTTCATTCCGCGCAAGGTTTTGTTTTGCCTTGGTCAGGCTTGCATGATCGTTTCATATCTGATTTTTATCTTCTTTGGATCAAACATGACTCTTCTCGTCATTGGTCTTGCTTTGTATAACTTTACTTTTGCACAACTTGTAACCGTTTTAACTCTGACTGACGCGATCGAATACGGACAGCTGAAGAACGGAGAAAGAAATGAAGCCGTGACGCTGTCGATTCGTCCGATGATCGATAAGCTGACGGGAGCCTTTTCAAACGGACTTGTCAGCTTCATTGCCATCACCTGCGGCATGACAGGGGCGGCAACGGCAGCCGACATGACGGCAGGAAACGTGCATACCTTTAAGAGTTTTGCGTTCTATATTCCTTTGGTTTTGGCAATTTTGGCCCTGGTCGTGTTTGTGTCAAAGGTCAAACTGACTGAGAAAAAACACGCCGAGATCGTCGAAGAGCTGCAGCGAAAGCTTTCTGAGGGCCAAAACGATTCGGATAAAACTGAAGAATATGCCAAAAACACCGGCATGACAAGACTGGTTGCGCCAGCAAGCGGGAAGATCATGGACGTTGAAGAGATGCCGAATGTTTTGAGTGAATTTAACGGCAGAGGTTTTGCGATTCGACCGCAGGAAGGAAAAATCTACGCTCCGTTTGACGGCGTGGTTCGTTTCACTTTTACGACCAGACACGTGATCGGGCTCGTTTCCGAAAATGGTTTGGAAATGATCGTTCATATCGGCATCGGCACGGTCAATATGCGCGGTCAAGGGTTCATATCGCATTACGTTGATGGACAAAAAGTCAAGGCAGGAGAACTTTTGATGGATTTTGACCGCGATCTGATTGTCCAAAACGGATATGACGACGTTGTTGTCTGCTTCTTTACGCAGCCTGGCAGAATCAAAGAGATTCCAAGCGTTTCTTCAGGCGAAATCGTCCATGGCGAAAAGATTGCCGATGTTGAAGTGAATAAATAATGTTGATGATTTTAGATTGAGAAGAGGATTTTTCCGACGGTTGTGCCGGAAAAATCCTTTTTTTGTTTAAAAATGCAGTGTCGTGCAATGTACGTTCAATCAGTATTCCGGGTCGGGGTTGCGGACAAAACATCGCTTTTTGAAATTTGCCCGTAAAATGCAGTCTTCGGTTACGGGCAAAACGTCGATTCTTGAGATTTGCCCGTAAAAGGCGGCTCTCGGTTACGGGCAAAATGTCGATTCTTGGGATTTGCCCGTAAAAGTCAGCCCTCGGTTACGGGCAAATGGTCGATTTTTGGGATTTGCCCGTAAAAGTCAGTCCTCGGTTACGGTCAAATGGTCGATTCTTGAGATTTGCCCGTAAAAGGCGGATCTCGGTTACGGGCAAAATAGCGATTCTTGGGATTTGCCCGTAAAAGTCAGCCCTCGGTTACGGGCAAATGGACGATTTTTGATATTTGCCCGTAAAATGCAGTCTTCGGTTACGGGCAAAACGTCGATTCTTGGGATTTGCCCGTAATTATGGAAGACAAAATCACCAATCTGATTTTCGCAGACATCAAGAAGTCTTTTTTGCATTTTTGAGCAAAATAACATTAAAATCTCATGAGCTCTGATATAATGAAGATTGTTGAATTTGATTGGAGGTCTGGATTTTTTTGAAAAATGATAGTGCCGTGATGACGGAAGGTTCGTACAAGAAGAAAATTGTGTATTTTGCGATACCGATTTTTTTCGGAAGTCTGTTTCAACAGATGTACAGCACCGCTGATTCACTGATTGTGGGGAATTTTTTGGGGAGTTCAGCACTGGCTGCCGTCAGTTCTTCGGGGAATCTTATTTTTTTGCTGATTGGTTTCATTCAGGGCTTGACGATTGGATGCAGCGTCGTGATTGCGCGTTTTATCGGAGCAAGAGATCACAAGATGACATCGCTCGCAGTTCACACGACCGTAGCACTGGGACTTGTTTCGAGTCTTGTATTGACGCTGGTCGGAATTTTTCTGGCACCACAGATTTTGCGACTGATGAGTACGCCAGAAGAAATCATGGATCAGTCAGTTGAATTTTTCAGGATGTATTTTTTAGGATCTGCCGGATTTGTCATGTACAATACGCTTGTCAGCATTTTACAGGCATCAGGCGACAGCAAGCATCCCGTCTATTATCTGATAATCGCATCGATCATCAATATTTTGCTTGATCTGTTGTTTATCGGAGTTTTTCGTTTCGGTGTCGGAGCAGCAGGCGTGGCAACGTCGATTTCGCAAACGATCAGCGCGCTGCTTGCGCTGCATCAGCTGATGACGCAAAGCGGACCGTGTCGCGTCGATCTGCGCAAAATCAGATTTCAGCCGCAAATTTTGAAAATGATCATCAAATTCGGGCTGCCATCGGGATTGCAAAATTCGATTATCGGCCTGTCGAACGTCATTATTCAATCATACATAAATTTTTATGGCAAAAATGCAGTGGCCGGCATCGGATCTTACTGCAAGGTCGAAGGCTTTGCGTTTTTGCCGGTAACTTGCTTTACGATGGCCTTGACGACTTTTGTTGCCCAAAATTTGGGAGCAAGAGAGTATCAAAGAATCAGAGCCGGAGTTCGATTCGGCACGATTTGCACGCTGGTTTTGGCGGAAGGGTTGGGGATTTTGCTGTTCGTGTTCTCGCCTCAGCTGATTGGAGCGTTCGACAGCACGCCTGCAGTGGTCAGTTTCGGCGTTGCAAGAGCACACGTCTGCGGTCCGTTCTTTTTCCTCGTGGCCTTTACGCACGTGATGGCTGCCGTCATGCGCGGAGCCGGGAAGGCAATGATTCCGATGATAATCATGATGATCTGCTGGTGTGCCGTCAGAATCCTGACTTTGTCCGTTGTCGGGATGTTTTATCAAACGATTCAGACGACCTATTGGGTTTATCCGTTGACGTGGATGCTCAGTTCGTTGGCATTTCTGCTGTGTTACCGAGGACTTGATTTTACGAAACTATAATGATTTTTTCCTTGCTGTTTAGCAAGGATTTTTTTATGGATTGAAAAATCCGGAGCTGCCGGCAACGAACCCTGCTGCTTGATACGTCGCTGCCCCCAAAATGGTGCGCGCGACCTCGAAAGTAGACAAAAACCGGGGGAAATGTGTGATTTTTGTCTACCAGGCTCTCCGAAACCGGGGTGCGCGGTCCTGAAAGTAGAACAAAATCTCCAAAATTTGGAAAAATGTTCTACCGCCGCCTCCAAATTCGGCCCGCGCTGCCCTGAGAGTAGAACAAAATCATCCAAAATTGGAAAAATGTTCTACTCGGTTATCTTCGCCCAAGCAGTGTGGTCTCAGATTACGGGCAAATCTCAGAAATCAACGTTTTGCCCGTAATCGAAGTCGGGTGCAGTGATTGAGCAGGTGATGCGCAGCACTGCATTTGGCAAAATCATCGTCGTTTACGGACACATCGATGAAAATGGGCATGCTGTCCGTAAACGGTCTTCCCGAAAAATGCCGATTACGGACAAAATGGGCAAAAACGGCCGTTTGTCCGTAAAAATTCAGACGTTTCGGACCAGTTTTTACGGACAAATGCTCCAAAAAGCCGGATTTGTCCGTAAATCCTCATCATAATGGTCAAAAATTTACGGACAAATCGCTGGAAATGGCCGGTTTGTCCGTAAAATGCGTTTTGCTTACGGACAAATTAGCAAAAATTGGCTCTTTGTCCGTAAAATTAAGTGAAATCTTGGCGCGCTGCCCAAAAAAGAAAAAAATTCGCGCCATCACGGCACGAATTTTAATCAATATTCAGTTGCGTACGGGCTCATGAGCGTACGGGGTCATAAACGTTCGGCTTCACACCTTGTTCTTAGCTCATTCATTTTAACAAAATCATTCGTGAAAATGCCGGCAACATTTTTTTCCATCAATTCTTTTGCTTCTTTTTCATCATCAATCGTCCAAATGCGCTGAATGCCGTCAAAATCATGATATTTATCGGGATGGATGCCGGAAAGTCCGTTGTCCGAAACGACTTTTTCCGGGTCGGAAATTTTTTTGTCCACAAGCCAGTTGCAATCAAGATTTTTATCAATCGCAAGGCATCTCAGCATTGTCTGCAGATTAAACGATGAGTAGATGAGCGGATGCTTGAACTCGTATTCTTTGGCCATATTGAGAACGATCTCCTCAATTCCCCGGTACTCGTATTTGTCCGTCTTGAATTCAAGGTTTGCCAAAGCATCATGTTTTTCAATCAACTCAAACACGCCCTTTAAGTCCGGAATCGTTTCGCCGTTTTCCAGATGAAACTGCTGCAGCTCCTCATGCGTGTAATCCTTGATGTTTCCCTTGCCGTCGGTGGTGCGGTTGATTTTTTCATCGTGCATCACGACCGGAACCTGATCCCTTGTCAAGTGAACGTCAAATTCGATTCCGTCTGCACCGTTTTTCAAGGCGTATTCAAAGCCTTCAAGCGAGTTTTCCGCAAATTTTGCGGGATAGCCGCGGTGTCCAAAAATTTTCGTCTCAATTTTCATTAAAAATCCTTCTTACTTGTCAAAGCCGTTAGCCTTGTTATTTGATGCAACGTATTTGTTCATTGAAGTCTGCGCCTCAGTCAAGGCGGTCCTGGCATCTTTTCCGTCATAAATCTGTTCCATTGCGGTTTGAATCAACAGACGGTTCTGAACCAAATTCTGCATGAAAATGCCGGAGTTTGCCTTGTTTGGCATCGTACGGTTAAGCTGCTGACTCGGGATCTTTGCCTGCGGCATCTTCTTGTAAAGCTTCTTCAAAACATCCTGATCTGCCGATTTCTTGTTCAAGGCAAGATATCCGGTTTGCGCCTGCCAGCTTGCCTGTGATTCGGGCGTCAAGAGATATTTGACGAGTTCCCAGGCGCCGCGTTGAACATCTTTGGACTTGTCATTTGAAATCCAGAGCGAAGCCCCGCCAATTGAGACTCCGTTGGCTTTTTTGCCGTCTTCATGCGGATAGTAGCAAACGCCGATTTCATCCTTCGTTCCCGTTGTCAGCTGCGTGATCGACCCGGACGATTGCAAAAACATCCCTAAACGCCGTGACAAAAATGCCGCCGTTTCGTTCGTTCCGGCATTTGAACCGGCGCCGTAGTTCATGAAACTGCCCTGCTTGAGTCCGTTTTGGATCCACTTCATCGTGTTGACGGCAGTGCTTGACGTGAAATCAACCGCAGTCGGAACGCCGTTATGGCCGTCATCTTTGTTTGCCATGCACACCCTTGCATTTGCCAGGAACTGTTCGAAGAACCAGCCGTAGATTTCGATGCTCATGCCCTTGATCTTATGATTTGATTTCTTATAGATTGCGTTTGCAACGCGCGTGACGTCAGAATATGACGGATCAAGCGGAGGCGGCGTGATGCCGAGCTTTTTAAGCAGCGTCTTGTTATAGTAGAGCACGGGCTGCGAAGAGTTGAACGGCATCGAAAGCTGCTTGCCGTCCTTTGAGTAAAAGGCACGTGCCACTGATGAAATCTGACTGACGTCATAACCGTCCTCGTCAATGAACTTTTGAACCGGCGTCGTATGCTTGCTGTAGTACATCTGCGCGCTCGAAATATCCATTGCCTGGAAAACCGCCGGCGAAGCATCCGTTCCGTGAGTGTTCAAAATTTTTTGCACAGCTTCATTATAGTCGCCTTCAAATTCCGCTTCAACTTCATATTTGTCCTGATGCTTGTTGAATTCGTTTACCAATCGCTTGAGTTCGACCTGCGCCGGACCGGTCATTTCATGCCAAAACACGATTTTCGTGCGCTCGGAAGCAGAAACGTTCGCCGGATTTGCCGCAAACGCCATGATGGAAAATGCAGCGCCCAATGCCACTGCGATCTTTTTGATCTTCATTATTTGACCGCCCCTTCATTAATGCCTGATTTAAACGACTTTTGACCAATAAACAAGACGATCAGCGTCGGAATCACGACAATTGCCGCACTTGCCTGAATCATTCCCCAGTCATTGAACGTTTCTTGGGATTGCAACTGACGCAAACCGTCCTGCACCGGTCTGTATTTGTCAGAAAAAGTCGTCAGCATCGGCCAAAGATACTGATTCCAACTGCTCAGGAAACTGTATGAGGCAAGGGTCAGCAGACTGATCTTGGCATACGGCAACGTGACTTTCGTGTAAAATTTCCAATGGGAAAGTCCGCAAACGTCGGAAGCTTCCTTCAGTTCAGCAGGCATCTGCTTGAAATTTTGACGCAGCATGAACGTGCCGAAAGCAGACGTCAAAAACGGCACGACCATTACGGAATAAGTGTTAAGCAGATTCAGCTGGCGCATCGTCGCAAAGTTCGGAATGACTTCTGCTTCAAACGGCAGCATCATCGTGGCAAGGAACAGGCCGAACAGGAAATTGCGGCCTCTGAATTTCAAAAAGACGAACGCATAGGCACTCATTGAGCAGAAAATCAATTGAAATGCAGTGGTTAAAACCGAAATCACCAGACTGTTCAGCAAATAGCGGATAATTGCCGTGTTTTTCATGGCATTGACGTAGTTGTCAAGCGAAATATGAGTGCTGAACAAGCTGCCTGACGAAATGTCTGCCGTCGGCAGGAAGCTCGTCCAAAGTCCCAGAACAAATGGCGTCAGGATAAAGACCGAAAGCAAGCATAAAACCACGTAGCGACTGATGCGCTCTTTTTTCGACATTACTTCTTCCATCAGTATGTCACCTTCTTTTCCAGGAATTTGAATTGAATCAGCGTAAAGATGGCGATGATGATTGCCAAAACAACCGATTCCGTGCTTGCAAGAGCATAATTGCCGTTCAAGAACGCATCTTGATAAATGCGATAGACCAAAAGATTCGTGGTGTTGTTCGGTCCGCCGGACGTCATCATGTCGATCAGTCCGAAACTTTTGAAAGCATCGATCAAAGTAATGATTGCCGCAAAAAACAGCGTTGGCGAAATCATCGGAATCGTAATCTTAAAGAACTGATAACGCTTGGAAACACCAGCGATTCGCGCTGCCTCATAAAGCGTCACCGGCACCGACTGCAATGCTCCGAACAAGATCAAAAACGTAAATCCGAGATTCATCCAAACGGTCGAAACGATGATGGCAAACATCGCCCAGCCAGGCTGAGTCAGCCAGTTGACCACCGGCAGATGAAGAAATTCGGCAATCTTGTTCAACAATCCGACCGAAGGATTGAAAATGAACAGCCAGAAGATGGCGGCAACGGAAACGGACACGCCCATCGTGGAAGAAAAGGCGGTTCTGAAAAAGCCGATGCCCTTCAGTTTGGCGCTTGCGGTTTGTGCCAGAAGCAATCCCAAGACAATCGTCAGAATCGACACGAACAAAACGTAAATGAACGTGGCTTTCATGCTGTTAAGATAAGCACTTGACGTAAACAGATCAATATAATTCTGCAACCCGACGAACACGGTCGGCTTGCCCAAACTGTTCGTCAAAAAGAAGCTCATCCAAACCGTCTTGATCATCGGATAAAAAACAAAGACCGACAAAATCAAAAGGGAAGGTCCAAGAAAAAGCAGCGCATAATGCTTGTCATGTGCCTCGATATCGTACCCGATGCTGATTTTTGAAGCCTTATCGTGCAGCTGTTGCGACAAACTCTTCTTCTGATCGACTTGTTCCATTTGAAGAACCTCCCTTTGCGAATAATTTCCCTGTTTTGTCAAAGATGTAGAAAATCCCCTGCGGCTTGACGAGCATGCGTTGATTGATCATCCAATCATGATTCATGTCGTCATCAACTGTCACTCTGATTTCGTCACCGCCGTCAAGTTCAAGCTCAATAATCGACATGTTGCCGAGATATTCAGCATTGACGACTCTGGCATTTGACCGGTCGGCTGCTTTTTCAACGGAAAATCCAGAGGGGCGAACGCCGACGATGTAATCATCGCGATCCATGCCGTCTTCGCAGTCAAATTCCAAACTTTCATCAACGACCAGCTTATTCAAACGAGCGTCATACGTTGCTTCAAGCAGATTCATGCGTGGCGTGCCGAAAAATTCGGCAACGAACGTGTTTGCCGGATGATTATAGATTTCAAGCGGAGTGCCGATTTGCTGAATCTTGCTGTCGTGCAAAACCATGATGCGATCGGCCATCGTCATGGCTTCGACTTGATCATGCGTTACATAAATCATGGTCAGGCCAAGTTTTTGCTGCAGCATGCGAATTTCGGAACGCATCTTGCCGCGAAGCTGCGCATCAAGGTTTGACAACGGCTCGTCCATCAGGCAAATTTCTGCATCGCTCGCAATCGCGCGCGCAACGGCCACGCGTTGGCGCTGACCGCCTGAAAGGTCGCGTGGCTTGCGGTCGCCGTACTCGGTCAGATTGACCATGTCCAATGCTTCGTCAACGCGGCGCTTGATTTCTTCCGCATCCATTTTGTGTTCCTTGAGTCCGAAAGCAACGTTGTCGCGCACGCTTAAAAACGGGAACAACGCATAATTTTGGAAAACCATCGTCAGGTTGCGATCTTGCGGCGGCAAATTCGTAACGTCTTTGCCGTCAATTTCAATTTCGCCTTCAGAAATCGAAATCAATCCTGCAATCATTCTCAAAAGCGTACTCTTGCCGCATCCGGACGGACCAACGATCGCAAAGAATTCACCGGATTCGATTTCCGTCGTGATATCGTTCAAAGTCCAAGAGTTGCCATCGTAACTCTTGCCGATGTTTTTCAGTTCAATTGTCATTTAAAGCTCACCCCTATGTGTTTATGGGTAAATCTTATCTGATGAATGTAAGGAAATAATCAGTTTAACGTAACGGTCATGTAACGGTTAAGTTAATATTTTGTGAAAGCGCTGCATTTTTTATTACAAACTTCAGCTCAAGGCACCAAAAAGAGGTCGGGAAAAAACTCTGCCTCAAATCGAGAAACCGGATCAGATTTGCGATTGATTGCAAATTTGATCCGGTTTTTTGCGTATACGTGACAATCGCCTTCCATGATGGAAATAACCCAAAATAGCTTGGCGCGCTGATTTATCAGGCGCTGCATTTGGCAAAATCATTGCCGTTTACGGACAAATCGATGAAAATGGACGGTTTGTCCGTAATTGGACTGCTCGAAGAAAGGCGATTACGGACAAAATGGGCAAAAATGGCCGTTTGTCCGTAAAAATTAAGGCGTTTCGGACCAGGTTTTACGGACAAATGATCCAAAAAGCGGCTTGTGTCCGTAAATCATCATCATAATGGCCCAAAATTTACGGACAAATCACTGGAAAATGCCGGTTTGTCCGTAAAATGCGTTTTG
>OIDD01000929.1_pt1 | contig 13734 bp, 10 predicted proteins | sample 1606751 | NCBI WGS metagenome assembly OIDD01 (sample SAMEA3882544, study PRJEB24775) | human gut metagenome | biome: human-associated habitat; feature: intestine environment; material: feces | place: Netherlands | collected 2009/2010
GGCGGTCGCCGCGTTCCGCGCCAAGGAGGTCAACAGGATTATCCTCACGAGACCTGCCGTCGAGGCAGGCGAACGGCTGGGCTTTCTGCCGGGCGATCTGCAGAACAAGGTAGACCCGTATCTGCGCCCGCTGTACGACGCGCTGTTTGAAATGCTGGGCTTTGAGAAAGTTGAGAAACTGATTGAGCGCAACGTTATTGAAGTCGCGCCGCTGGCCTATATGCGTGGTCGTACGCTGAACGACGCGTTTATCATTCTCGATGAGAGCCAGAACACCACCATCGAACAGATGAAGATGTTCCTGACCCGTATCGGTTTTAACTCAAAAGCGGTTATCACCGGCGACGTCACACAGATCGACCTGCCGCGTAATACTAAATCAGGCTTACGTCACGCCATCGAAGTGCTGGCCGATGTCGAAGAGATCAGCTTTAACTTCTTCCACAGCGAAGACGTGGTTCGTCACCCTGTGGTGGCGCGTATCGTTAACGCCTATGAAGCCTGGGAAGAAGCCGAACAAAAACGAAAAGCGGCGCTGGCGGCAGAACGCAAGCGCGAAGAACAGGAACAAAAATGAGTCAGGTGATCCTCGATTTACAACTGGCATGTGAAGATAATTCCGGGTTACCGGAAGAGAGCCAGTTTCAAACATGGCTGAATGCGGTGATCCCGCAGTTTCAGGAAGAATCGGAAGTGACTATTCGCGTGGTCGATACCGCCGAAAGCCACAGTCTGAATCTGACCTATCGCGGTAAGGATAAGCCGACCAACGTGCTCTCCTTCCCGTTTGAAGTGCCGCCTGGCATGGAGATGTCGCTACTGGGCGATCTGGTTATCTGCCGTCAGGTGGTTGAGAAGGAAGCTCAGGAGCAAGGCAAACCACTGGAGGCGCACTGGGCGCATATGGTGGTGCACGGCAGTCTGCATTTGTTAGGTTACGATCACATCGAAGATGACGAAGCAGAAGAAATGGAAGCCCTCGAAACAGAGATTATGCTTGCTCTGGGCTATGAGGATCCGTACATTGCCGAGAAAGAATAATTTGCCAGGCATTTGACTGGCAGACGTCCCCGCCGTTGGTGATTAACGACGGCGTTTTGATTAACTAACATGAGAACCCATACGACGCCATGAGCGACGACAATTCACACAGTAGTGACACGATAAGCAACAAGAAGGGATTTTTCTCCCTGTTACTCAGCCAACTTTTCCACGGTGAACCGAAAAACCGTGACGAACTGCTGGCGCTGATCCGTGATTCCGGGCAGAACGACCTTATCGACGAAGATACGCGCGATATGCTCGAAGGGGTGATGGACATCGCAGACCAACGCGTTCGCGACATCATGATCCCCCGCTCCCAGATGATTACCCTGAAACGCAACCAGACGCTGGACGAATGCCTTGATGTCATCATCGAGTCCGCCCACTCACGTTTCCCGGTGATTAGCGAAGACAAAGATCACATTGAAGGGATTCTGATGGCGAAAGACTTGCTGCCGTTTATGCGCAGCGATGCTGAAGCCTTCAGCATGGACAAAGTGTTACGTCAGGCGGTTGTCGTTCCTGAAAGTAAGCGCGTAGACCGGATGCTGAAAGAGTTTCGCTCTCAGCGTTACCACATGGCGATCGTTATTGACGAATTCGGTGGGGTTTCCGGTCTGGTGACCATTGAAGACATCCTGGAACTAATTGTTGAAGACGAGTATGACGAAGAAGATGATATCGACTTCCGTCAGCTGAGTCGTCATACCTGGACCGTGCGCGCACTGGCTTCCATTGAAGACTTCAACGAAGCGTTCGGCACCCACTTTAGCGATGAAGAGGTTGACACTATCGGTGGTCTGGTGATGCAGGCATTTGGGCATCTTCCGGCGCGTGGCGAAACTATCGACATCGACGGTTACCAGTTCAAAGTGGCGATGGCCGACAGTCGGCGTATTATTCAGGTTCATGTCAAAATCCCGGATGACTCACCCCAGCCGAAGCTGGATGAATAAAACCGAAACTGGATAGATAACTACATGGCTTTTGCCTCATTAATTGAACGCCAGCGCATTCGCCTGCTGCTGGCGTTATTATTCGGTGCCTGCGGAACGCTGGCCTTCTCTCCTTACGATGTCTGGCCTGCGGCGATTATTTCGCTGATGGGGCTTCAGGCGTTGACCTTTAACCGCCGTCCACTCCAGTCTGCCGCTATTGGCTTTTGCTGGGGATTTGGCCTCTTTGGCAGCGGTATTAACTGGGTCTATGTCAGCATCGCGACCTTTGGCGGGATGCCTGGCCCGGTTAACATCTTCCTGGTGGTGCTGCTGGCGGCGTATTTGTCGCTGTATACCGGACTGTTTGCTGGCGTGCTGTCGCGTCTGTGGCCGAAAACCACCTGGCTGCGCGTGGCGATTGCCGCCCCTTCTCTCTGGCAAGTGACCGAGTTTCTGCGCGGTTGGGTACTGACAGGCTTCCCGTGGTTACAGTTCGGCTATAGCCAGATTGATGGCCCGTTAAAAGGGCTGGCACCGATAATGGGCGTGGAAGCCATTAACTTCCTGCTGATGATGGTTAGTGGCCTGCTGGCACTGGCGTTGGTCAAACGCAACTGGCGTCCGCTGGTGGTGGCCGTCGTGCTGTTTGCCCTACCCTTCCCGCTGCGTTACATCCAATGGTTTACCCCACAACCGGAGAAAACCATTCAGGTTTCGATGGTTCAGGGCGATATTCCGCAATCACTGAAATGGGATGGAGATCAGCTTCTTAATACGCTGAAGATTTACTACAACGCAACGGCTCCGCTGATGGGCAAATCATCGTTGATTATCTGGCCGGAGTCGGCGATAACCGATCTGGAAATTAATCAGCAACCGTTCCTCAAAGCACTGGACGGTGAGTTGCGCGATAAAGGTAGCTCGCTGGTAACCGGGATTGTCGACGCGCGTCTCAATAAGCAGAACCGCTACGATACCTACAACACCATCATCACGCTGGGTAAAGGTGCACCGTACAGCTACGAATCAGCCGATCGCTATAACAAAAACCATCTGGTGCCGTTTGGCGAGTTTGTCCCGCTGGAGTCGATTCTGCGTCCGTTAGCACCGTTCTTTGATCTGCCGATGTCGTCGTTCAGCCGTGGGCCATATATCCAGCCACCGCTGTCGGCAAATGGTATTGAGCTTACTGCGGCTATTTGCTACGAGATCATTCTCGGCGAGCAAGTGCGCGATAACTTCCGCCCGGATACCGACTATCTGCTGACTATCTCCAACGATGCGTGGTTTGGTAAGTCTATTGGTCCATGGCAGCACTTCCAGATGGCGCGAATGCGTGCGCTGGAGCTGGCGCGCCCACTGTTGCGCAGCACCAACAACGGCATTACGGCGGTGATTGGCCCGCAGGGTGAGATTCAGGCGATGATCCCGCAGTTCACCCGCGAGGTGTTGACCACTAATGTGACACCGACCACCGGACTCACACCGTATGCACGTACCGGCAACTGGCCGCTGTGGGTGCTGACGGCGCTGTTTGGTTTTGCCGCTGTGCTGATGAGTCTGCGAGCACGTAAACGTTGATGTGCCTGATGTATCCTGCATGAGCAAAACGTACTTTCTCATTAAGCTTTGGGGCATGGTTATCATGCCCCTTTTTCTTACGGTTCAGGGATACAAGCCACATTGCCATATTGGGGATGACGAATAATTGCCTGCGCATCAAGCGAGCGCGTCCTGTCCATTTGGATCAACCCGTTCTTCGCCATGACAAATATTTTTCTACCATCCGCTGAAAAACGAAGGTGATTAACGTAGCTGGCAGGATAAACGCCAATAATCTGCCCGGCATTAATATTGAGCAGGATGACATAACCTTGCAGTCCATATGACACCAACGCTAAATATTGACCGTCCGGGCTAATACCCTCAACGGAATAAACGCTCCTGCTACACCATTGCGTCATAATGCTGGTTTGTTGATCCCCTATGCTTATACGTGAAATCCCCTGACTATCGGCAAAAATAACCTCGCCGTTTTCAGGTCGAAAACGCATCGCCGATATCGTTCCACGCGCATCACCTGCGGGAAAGTCTTCTTTCTGATGCGTGATGGTATTGATCCGCACGATGTTACCTCTGCCTTCTCCCGGAACCAGTAATGTTCTTTCATCCGGGGAAAGTGCCATAACCCAGGCGCCTGGTTTACCGCTCGTCCCCGTCCCGTCGTATTTCTCCAGCGGGATATCCGCCACATGCTGATAAGCCACCAGATCAATGGCTGACACACTATTACTGGTGCGATTCATCACCCAGGCTTTTGTGCCATCACGCGAGAGGATAAGACTGTCAGGATGTGCACCGGTGGTAATCGACTGAATAATCTCCCCTGTCGCCACGTTAATGACCGATAACGCATTCGCTTCAAATGAAGTCGCATAAATCAACTTTTCATCCGGGCTTAATGCCAGCGATCTGACGCCCTGATCTTTACAGCCACCACAATGTTTGACTGACTTTTCTTTCGCTATGGGCGCTGTAAAGGTATGCAGGATTTTCTTTTGTCCGAGGTCGAAAACAACAATGCTGTTGGTGTCTTCAATTGCGGCATACAACGTATTACCATCCCGACTGATCGCCATATCATGGATATCGGCAATCTCAGCGAGCAAATCACCACTGGCCTGTTCACGACTTACCGGAGCGGATAATGTTTCCCTGAGGGCGTTGCGTTCCTCCGCTAACTGTTGTTTTTTTTGTCGTCGCTCTTGTTCAATCTCCTGCGGATAAAACTCTTCACGCAGGCTTTGCCTGACTTGTAAAACTGACTCATCAATCTGCTGCTGCGCAAGCCAGATAGCCCCGGTCAGAAGAAGACTACCCGCAACAATAATCCCACCTTCCGTAACAAGCCGGTTTTGCCCAGATAAACGCGCTCTCTGCCAACCCATTGCGCCACCCGCAATCAGGCCGCCAATGTGACAAGCATTATCTATTCCTGCTTGCCGGGCACCATACAACAGTGTCAGCGCCACCATACCCAACAGAGAAAATACTCGCCGCTGGTTTTTATGGTATGTGCCCGCACCTGAAGCAAGCTGTGTTGCTAACGCAGCGCCAGCTATTCCCATAATTGCCCCGGACGCCCCAACGCTGATGACTATCTGATCACTATCGCGTAACGCATAACAGGCGCTGATGAGCCCACCAAAGACGCCGGAGAATAACCAAATAATCAGAAGTCGCCATTTTCCCAGTATCCGTTCCGCCACTGCCCCCACCACCAGGAGTGCAAACATATTCATCAGCAAATGGGAAAAACTACTGTGCAGAAAGACACTGCTAAATAAGCGCCAGGATTCACCCGACAACGTGAGAGAAGCAACGTTAGCACCGAGATGGATGAGTGCGGATTGATCGACTTCTTCATAACTCATCCATTGTGCGAGGTAACAAAATATCCCAACACAGAGCGCAAAAAGGATAAGGGTTATTGCGGGTAATTGAACATTTAACGGCTTAACCGAAGATGCAGACATAAGGTGTTTCTTCCTTGAAAAGACAGGTAAAAAGCATTTTTCCCGTGTGCAGTTATCATCCCGGCAAACGTCCCATGCCGAAAAGATAACTCTGTCCGAAATATGACTTTTTCAGCCTGAAATTACAATCGTAATTAATTCACCCCTAAGTATTTTTTGGCATGTAAGTTGCTTTATTTACTGTGTAAGCAATGAAATCAGCCGCGACGCAACCGGGTTGCACCACCACAAATCAGCGGTAGCACCAAAAGAGTGCATTTTAAGAATTTTGCTTCGGAATGGTGCGGTGCACCTCGCAAAAACAAACAATAAAACATCAATATCTTTACATTTAGCCAAACTAAATGTTACCTAACAAGCACAACACTGCACAATAAAGTTGCAGACGATAACAACACAAACACTCACAACGGGTATCCATGCGTTCTTAACGCAGAAGATAAAGGAGTTGGATATGCAATTACGTAAACCTGCCACAGCAATCCTCGCCCTGGCGCTTTCCGCAGGACTGGCACAGGCAGATGACGCCGCCCCGGTAGCGGGCAGTACGCTGGACAAAATCGCCAAAAACGGCGTGATTGTCGTCGGTCACCGTGAATCTTCAGTACCTTTCTCTTATTACGACAATCAGCAAAAAGTGGTGGGTTACTCGCAGGATTACTCCAACGCCATTGTTGAAGCAGTGAAAAAGAAACTCAACAAACCGGACTTGCAGGTAAAACTGATTCCGATTACCTCACAAAACCGTATTCCACTGCTGCAAAACGGCACTTTCGATTTTGAATGTGGTTCTACCACCAACAACGTCGAACGCCAAAAACAGGCGGCTTTCTCTGATACTATTTTCGTGGTCGGTACGCGCCTGCTGACCAAAAAGGGCGGCGATATCAAAGATTTTGCCGACCTGAAAGGCAAAGCCGTAGTCGTCACTTCCGGCACTACTTCTGAAGTTTTGCTCAACAAACTGAATGAAGAGCAAAAAATGAATATGCGCATCATTAGCGCCAAAGATCACGGTGACTCTTTCCGTACCCTGGAAAGCGGTCGTGCCGTTGCCTTTATGATGGATGACGCTCTGCTGGCCGGTGAACGTGCGAAAGCGAAGAAACCAGACAACTGGGATATCGTCGGCAAGCCGCAGTCTCAGGAAGCCTACGGTTGCATGTTGCGTAAAGATGATCCGCAGTTCAAAAAGCTGATGGATGACACTATCGCTCAGGTGCAGACTTCCGGTGAAGCGGAAAAATGGTTTGATAAATGGTTCAAAAATCCAATTCCGCCGAAAAACCTGAACATGAATTTCGAACTGTCAGACGAAATGAAAGCACTGTTCAAAGAACCGAATGACAAAGCACTGAACTAATTACAAGAACCAGGGGCGGAAATTCCAGCCCTCTCGATTGTTACGTAGCACGGACAGACTATACGCCTGATGGTCGTTCCCCATCGGGCCTGAAAACCGCAATACGCTGGGTAACAATCTTCGAGGGTAGCAGTTAACGCTGCTACCCTCTTTTTTCTGGAGTAGATTTATGTCTATAGACTGGAACTGGGGTATTTTTTTACAACAAGCCCCGTTCGGCAACACCACCTATCTTGGTTGGATCTGGAGTGGTTTTCAGGTGACGATCGCTTTGTCGATCTGCGCCTGGATTATCGCTTTCCTCGTCGGTTCATTTTTCGGCATTTTACGTACCGTTCCAAACCGTTTTCTCTCCGGTCTGGGTACGTTGTATGTCGAACTGTTCCGCAACGTGCCGTTGATTGTGCAATTCTTTACCTGGTATCTGGTGATCCCGGAGCTGTTGCCGGAGAAAATCGGCATGTGGTTTAAGGCCGAGCTGGATCCCAATATTCAGTTTTTCCTTTCATCCATGCTCTGCCTGGGGCTGTTTACCGCCGCCCGTGTTTGCGAACAGGTACGCGCCGCCATTCAGTCGTTGCCGCGTGGGCAAAAAAATGCCGCGCTGGCGATGGGCCTGACGCTACCGCAGGCTTATCGATACGTGCTGTTGCCTAACGCGTATCGCGTTATCGTCCCGCCGATGACTTCCGAGATGATGAACCTGGTGAAAAACTCCGCCATCGCCTCGACTATTGGTCTGGTGGATATGGCGGCGCAGGCGGGTAAATTGCTTGATTACTCAGCCCACGCCTGGGAGTCGTTTACCGCTATTACGCTGGCGTATGTGTTGATTAACGCGGTTATCATGCTGGTAATGACGCTGGTTGAACGTAAAGTTCGCCTGCCTGGCAACATGGGGGGCAAATAATGTACGAGTTTGACTGGAGTTCCATTGTCCCTTCCCTGCCATATCTGCTCGACGGGCTGGTGATCACGCTGAAAATCACCGTCACGGCAGTCGTGATTGGTATTTTGTGGGGCACCATGCTGGCGGTGATGCGCTTGTCCAGCTTTGCGCCCGTAGCGTGGTTTGCCAAAGCCTACGTTAACGTATTCCGCTCGATTCCTTTAGTTATGGTTTTGCTGTGGTTTTACCTGATCGTGCCAGGTTTTCTGCAAAACGTGCTGGGATTATCACCAAAAAATGATATCCGTTTAATTTCGGCGATGGTGGCGTTTTCGATGTTTGAAGCGGCCTACTATTCAGAGATTATCCGTGCTGGTATTCAAAGTATTTCTCGTGGTCAGTCGAGCGCCGCGCTGGCGTTGGGAATGACTCACTGGCAGTCGATGAAACTGATTATTCTGCCGCAGGCGTTCCGCGCGATGGTGCCGCTTCTGCTCACTCAGGGCATCGTACTGTTCCAGGATACCTCACTGGTGTATGTGTTATCTCTGGCCGATTTCTTCCGTACCGCCTCAACCATTGGTGAGCGTGATGGTACGCAGGTTGAGATGATCCTGTTTGCCGGATTTGTTTATTTCGTTATTAGTCTTAGCGCGTCGTTGTTGGTCAGCTACTTGAAAAGAAGGACAGCATAATGATTACCCTGAAAAATGTTTCAAAATGGTATGGTCACTTTCAGGTGCTGACCGACTGCTCAACCGAAGTGAAAAAAGGCGAAGTGGTGGTGGTTTGCGGCCCGTCTGGTTCCGGAAAATCAACGCTGATTAAAACCGTCAACGGCCTCGAACCGGTGCAGCAAGGTGAAATCACCGTCGATGGTATCGTGGTTAACGACAAGAAAACCGATCTGGCAAAGTTGCGTTCCCGAGTCGGGATGGTGTTCCAGCATTTTGAGTTGTTCCCTCATCTGTCGATTATCGAAAACCTGACCCTGGCGCAGGTGAAAGTGCTTAAACGCGATAAAGCGCCGGCTCGTGAAAAAGCATTGAAATTGCTGGAGCGCGTGGGACTTTCCGCACATGCCAATAAATTTCCGGCGCAGCTTTCCGGCGGTCAGCAGCAGCGTGTGGCGATCGCTCGCGCATTGTGTATGGATCCTATTGCGATGCTGTTCGACGAACCGACGTCGGCGCTGGATCCGGAGATGATCAACGAAGTGCTGGACGTGATGGTGGAACTGGCGAACGAAGGAATGACCATGATGGTGGTGACCCACGAAATGGGCTTTGCCCGCAAAGTGGCGAATCGGGTGATCTTTATGGATGAGGGTAAAATTGTCGAAGACTCGCCGAAAGACGCTTTCTTCGATGATCCGAAATCGGACCGCGCAAAAGACTTCCTCGCGAAAATCCTGCATTAATCACTCTGGCGCGCATACCCAAGTGCGCGCCATCTCACGCTTTATCGTTTCGCCCCTCGTATCTGTTACATCCTGGCGTTACCCTTGTCGCAAAGAAGCACACAACAAGGAGCAACAATGGCACTGCCAATTCTGTTAGATTGCGACCCAGGTCATGACGACGCTATCGCAATAGTTCTCGCCCTCGCCTCACCAGAGCTTGATGTCAAAGCAATTACGTCTTCCGCCGGAAACCAGACACCAGAAAAAACCTTACGCAATGTTCTTCGTATGCTGACCTTGCTCAATCGCACCGATATTCCGGTAGCAGGCGGCGCGGTAAAACCGTTAATGCGTGAGTTGATTATCGCGGACAATGTGCACGGCGAAAGCGGTCTCGACGGCCCGGCATTACCGGAACCGGCGTTCGCACCGCAAAACTGTACGGCGGTAGAGCTAATGGCGAAAACGCTGCGTGAAAGTGCGGAACCTGTCACGATTGTGTCTACCGGACCGCAAACTAACGTTGCCTTGCTGCTCAATAGCCATCCGGAACTGCATAGCAAAATTGCCCGTATCGTGATTATGGGCGGCGCAATGGGGCTTGGTAACTGGACGCCTGCGGCTGAATTTAATATTTACGTTGACCCGGAAGCGGCAGAAATTGTCTTCCAGTCAGGGATCCCGGTGGTGATGGCCGGTCTGGATGTTACTCACAAAGCACAAATCCACGTTGAAGACACTGAGCGTTTCCGCGCGATTGGCAACCCTGTTTCAACCATTGTTGCCGAACTGCTGGATTTCTTCCTCGAATATCATAAAGACGAAAAATGGGGCTTTGTCGGCGCACCGCTGCATGACCCATGCACCATCGCCTGGCTGTTGAAACCGGAGTTGTTTACCACTGTTGAGCGCTGGGTTGGCGTGGAAACACAGGGGAAATATACTCAGGGTATGACGGTTGTTGATTATTATTATCTGACTGGCAATAAACCGAATGCCACCGTAATGGTCGATGTTGATCGTCAGGGCTTTGTTGATTTACTGGCTGATCGTCTGAAATTTTACGCTTAACACACGTCATTGATTAAGATCACCACGCGTTACCTGGGTGGTCTTAATCTGTTTATCTCTTTTTCTTTCAAGATATAAATGCAATGGATAATGCAGAACTCGCCATTGGTATCGATCTCGGTACTACCAATAGTTTAATTGCCGTCTGGAAAGACGGTGCCGCGCAATTAATTCCAAATAAGTTCGGTGAATATTTAACACCATCCATAATTAGCATGGATGAAAATAATCATATTTTAGTCGGAAAACCGGCTGTATCACGGCGTACTTCGCATCCGGATAAAACGGCAGCGTTATTTAAACGTGCAATGGGCAGTAATACCAACTGGCGGTTAGGCAGCGACACATTTAACGCGCCAGAACTGTCCTCTTTGGTATTACGCTCATTAAAAGAAGATGCCGAAGAATTTCTGCAACGTCCGATTAAAGATGTGGTGATCTCCGTTCCGGCTTATTTCAGCGATGAACAACGCAAGCATACCCGTTTAGCAGCGGAGTTAGCCGGGTTAAATGCGGTACGCTTAATTAATGAACCCACAGCAGCTGCGATGGCGTATGGCCTGCATACCCAACAAAATACCCGTTCGCTGGTGTTTGATCTCGGTGGCGGCACGTTTGACGTTACGGTGCTTGAGTACGCCACGCCGGTGATTGAAGTTCACGCCTCCGCTGGCGACAACTTTCTTGGTGGCGAAGATTTTACCCATATGTTGGTCGATGACGTTTTAAAGCGCGCGGATGTCACCAGGACCACGCTTAACGAGAGTGAACTGGCAGCCTTGTATGCCTGTGTGGAAGCGGCAAAATGTAGCAATCAATCGCCATTACACATTCGCTGGCAGTACCAGGATGAAGCACGGGAATGCGAATTTTATGAGAATGAACTGGAAGATTTGTGGTTGCCGCTGCTCAATCGCTTGCGAGTGCCGATTGAACAGGCGTTGCGCGATGCGCGTCTGAAGCCAAGTCAAATCGACAGTCTGGTACTGGTTGGCGGCGCGTCACAAATGCCGCTGGTGCAGCGAATCGCCGTGCGTCTGTTTGGCAAATTACCGTATCAAAGTTACGACCCGAGCACCATTGTCGCGCTGGGCGCAGCAATCCAGGCCGCCTGCCGCTTACGCAGTGAAGATATTGAAGAGGTGATCCTCACTGATATTTGCCCTTACTCGTTGGGCGTTGAAGTTAACCGCCAGGGCATTTCCGGCATTTTCTCGCCAATTATTGAACGAAACACCACAGTACCGGTGTCGCGTGTAGAAACTTACTCGACCATGCACCCGGAACAGGATTCTATTACGGTTAACGTCTATCAGGGAGAAAACCACAAAGTTAAAAATAACATTCTGGTTGAATCCTTCGATGTGCCGTTGAAGAAAACCGGGGCTTATCAGTCGATTGATATTCGCTTTAGTTATGATATCAACGGCTTGCTTGAAGTTGACGTGCTTCTGGAAGATGGCAGCGTTAAGTCCAGAGTCATTAATCATAGCCCGGTAACATTGAGCGCGCAGCAGATTGAAGAGAGTCGGACGCGGTTATCCGCATTGAAAATTTATCCGCGCGATATGCTCATCAACCGCACCTTTAAGGCCAAACTGGAAGAGTTGTGGGCGCGGGCGCTGGGTGACGAGCGAGAAGAGATTGGCCGGGTGATCACCGATTTTGATGCGGCGTTGCAGTCAAACGATATGGCCCGCGTCGATGAGGTCAGGCGGCGGGCGAGCGTTTATTTAGCCATTGAGACCTCATAATCACGGCTGCCGGATGCGGCGTAAATGCTGCATCCGGCATCGGCGCAAAAAACACATCGTCAACTAAACAACATCGCGATTTTGCCGAGAGCATAACCTATAACCAGCACCGTTAAACTGATTTTGATAATGCTGGTAATGCTCTGTGGTTTTTCACCCTCATCATTTTTTTCTTCATGGTTTTCAGGTGTTGGCTCATCGACATCTTCATCCTCCGGCTCGAGTTTTACTTTCGTCAACAGCATCCGGGTGATAATGGCCTCTAATGGATGAGCATCTCCGCCTTCCAGCCTTGTATTAAGACGGGCCAGCATCTCTTGTTTCGGAAACGCTTCAAGTACTACCTGTTCCGCTACCCGATACAAATCCAGTAACGGTGAATCTTCTTCTGTCTCGCTACCGACTCTCGATTTCCACCACGCCCATGCTTTGCGTTTGAAGAATAACGACTCAATAAACGATTGACCTAACGGCGATAATTTTCCGCTATGTAAAATTTCCGCCCATAACAGCCGCGTCCGGGCGCTCTCACCAGGAACATATTTCAGCGGTTGACCTTGCGCATCTACCATGCTCCGCGCTTCGATAACCATCACTAATAACGCGAAATAATCCGGGCAATGACTCTTGCTCCACTGCAACAACAAATTATCAGCTTGTGTAGATGGGTAACTTTCCCGGTACGCGCAGAGATCGGCAAGCAGGCTTTCCCCCTCGCCGCAGTACAACCTTTGAGCACACAAGTAATATCGGGCATCTTCGCTTTCTGGTTCTTCCATTTGCCACTGTTTGGCTACAGGAATGAGTTCCGCCATACCTGTTTGCACCGAGCTGTACCAGCGCAACAGTTTGCGATGTAACTTTGCATCATCAGGAATGAACCACGGACCTTCCATCGCCAAAAACGCAGTGACGTAGTCAGGATGGTAACGGCAGCAACGTTCCAGCGCGAAGTAATACTCAACAGTCTGGTTCTGCAACGCAACGGGATATTCCAGAAGGCTAAGGAAATCGAAACAATCACCAGCCTGAATGGCCTCAAGAAAAGCCTCCCTTTCTTCCTCATCCATTCCTTCGCTGTCATTAAACGAATGCCAGTTCAAACGCTCTGCCAGCAAAGAAGCACAATTTAATGAAAGATATCGCGCTTCTATAGCGATTGCACACAGCGGCCAGCGTAATTGATCGACATCCTCCATGTTCCAGGTATTTAATTGCTGAATAAATTTCTGCCAGGCGGAGGGCTGAAAACGATCACTTTCTGAATCCAGTAATGTCCTGAATGCACGCAGTATTTCATGTTCAGCGGCGGCATCTTTTTCTTCATCATCTGCTTCCTCGACAGGATTTACCGCCAGTCGCAGCGCCTCTTCATAGGCCTGGCGTAATGCTTTAAACCCCTGCGGATCGGTTTCGGGATGACATAACGGTAAGCGAGCAAGATAAGCCTGGCGGATAATGTCTATTTGCGTCGTGCTTTCAATTTCGAGGATTTGCCAACATGTTTTCATAGGTCGCTCACATCCTTAAGCGTTACCGGGCATTCAGGCTGGACAGTTAATGGCTGCCAGGGAAGCGTGGCATAGAAACGATCGCTTCCCGCTGCCAGCTCTTCGAACATCCGACTCCCGGCGCTATCGTATTTGTACAGGGTTAGCGCCTCGCGTAGCGAAGTGTTGTCTTCGCACTGAGAAGATTGCCAGTAGAGACGTCCTAACGAATAGGCGGAAAAATAGT
>OIDD01000930.1_pt1 | contig 13734 bp, 10 predicted proteins | sample 1606751 | NCBI WGS metagenome assembly OIDD01 (sample SAMEA3882544, study PRJEB24775) | human gut metagenome | biome: human-associated habitat; feature: intestine environment; material: feces | place: Netherlands | collected 2009/2010
GCCAGACCGCCATTGCCTGCACCGACCACGGCGTCATGTACGGCTGTGTGCAGTTTTACAAGGCAGCCAAAAAGGCAGGTATCAAGCCCATCATCGGCTGTGAGGTCTATGTGGCCACCCGCACCCGCTTTGATAAGGTGAACAAGATCGATGGCAACAATCATCTGATCCTGCTGTGTAAGAACGAGACGGGCTATAAAAACCTTGCCAAGCTGGTTTCTGCTGCCTTTATCGAGGGCTTCTACTCCAAGCCGCGTGTGGATAAGCAGCTGCTGGAGCAATACCACGAAGGCCTCATCTGCCTGTCTGCCTGCCTGGCGGGTGAGATCCCGCAGGCGATCCTGTCCGGCGATTACGAGCGCGCCAAGGCTTCTGCCTTGTGGTATCGCGACCTCTTTGGTGAGGGCAATTACTACATTGAATTGCAGGATCACGGGCTGGAAGAGGATAACATTGTGCTGCCTCAGCTCATCAAGCTGGCACGGGAGACCGGCATCCCTATGGCAGCCACCAACGACTCCCACTACCTGCGCAAGGAGGATGCCAAGATGCAGGCGATCCTGCTCTGCATCCAGACCGGAAAAACCATGCAGGATGCCGACCGTATGGAGTTCCAGACCGACGAATTCTACGTTAAAACAACGGATGAGATGTACGATCTGTTTGCCATGGTGCCGGATGCCTGTGCCAACACACAGATCATTGCCGACCAGTGCAATTTTGATTTTGAGTTTGGTAACACCAAAATTCCGTATTATAAGGCCCCCGGCGGCATGGACAACCAGGCGTTCTTTGAAAAGCTCTGCTGGGAAGGTCTGGAGCGCCGCTATGGTTCCAATGTGCCGCAGGCCAACAAAGACCGCCTGAACTACGAGATCAGTGTCATCAAGACGATGGGCTATACCAACTATTACCTCATCGTCTGGGATTACGTCAACTATGCCAAGAGCCAGGGGATCCCGGTGGGCCCGGGCCGTGGCTCCGGTGCGGGCAGTATCGCAGCATACAGCGTTGGCATCACTGACATTGACCCCATCCGCTATAACCTGATCTTTGAGCGCTTTCTGAACCCGGAACGTGTCAGTATGCCCGATTTCGATGTGGACTTCTGCTACGAGCGCCGCCAGGAAGTGATCGACTATGTCAACCGCAAGTATGGTGCTGACCATGTGGCCCAAATCGTTACCTTTGGCACCATGGCTGCCCGCAATGCGATCCGCGATGTGGGCCGTGTGATGGGAATGCCGTATCAGGAAGTGGATGTAGTAGCAAAGCAGGTTCCGGCGGAGCTCAAAATGACCATCAAACATGCATTGGAGGTCTCGCCGGAGCTCAGGCGGATGTATGAAACGGACCCGAAGGTGACGGAACTGCTCGACACTGCCATGAAGGTGGAGGGAATGCCACGCCACGCTTCTACCCATGCAGCCGGTGTTGTGATTACCCCGGAACCAACGGATTACTATCTGCCCCTTGCCACCAACGATGGCCTGCCCGTGACCCAGTTCAACATGACGGAGATCGAGGAGCTGGGTCTGCTGAAGATGGATTTCCTTGGTCTGCGCACCCTGACGGTCATCCGGGATGCGGAGCTGGCTATCCAGAAAAAAGAACCGGATTTCTCCATCGCCAAGCTGGATTATGACGATCCCGAGACCTACAAAATGCTCTCCCGGGGTGAGACCGAAGGCGTGTTTCAGCTCGAATCCTCGGGTATGAAGCAGGTGCTGGTGGGCCTGCAGCCACAGAATTTGGAAGATGTCATCGCTCTGATCAGCCTGTACCGTCCCGGCCCCATGGACTCCATCCCAACCTATCTGCGCAACCGCCACGAGCCGGACAAAATCAGCTATAAGACCCCGCAGCTGGCCCACATTCTGGATGTGACCAATGGCTGCATCGTCTATCAGGAACAGGTCATGCAGATCTTCCGGGAGCTGGCAGGCTTTTCGTTCGGGCAGGCAGATAATGTCCGCCGTGCCATGAGCAAGAAGAAACACGCTGTGATGGAGGCGGAGCGGGAACATTTTGTCCACGGCTGCACAGACCCCGGCAACGAGTGCCCGGGTTGTGTGGCAAACGGCATCTCGGAAAAGGTTGCAAACGAAATTTACGATGAGATGTCCAGCTTTGCATCCTACGCCTTCAACAAGAGTCATGCCGCCTGTTATGCTTATGTGGCGTTCCAGACAGCCTACCTTAAGTGCCATTACCCCAGCGAGTTTATGGCTGCTCTGCTGACCAGTGTGCTGGACAACACCGGCAAGGTCATCGAGTATTCCGGCGAATGCGCCCGGCTGGGGATCAAGGTCCTGCCGCCGGATATCAATATCTCGGGCAGCGGCTTTACTGCAGAGGACAGTGGCCGGATCCGTTTTGGCCTGAACGCCGTAAAAAATGTCGGCACCCGGCTGATCGAGCGCTCCGTAGAGGAGCGGCAGGAAAAGCCTTTCTGCAAACGGATGCATGGCGCCGAGCTGAACCGCCGCACTGTGGAAAGCCTCATCAAGGCCGGTGCCTTTGATAATCTCGGCTCCAACCGCCGCAGTCTGGTCGAAGCAACTGAGGGTGTGCTCAAGAGCATCGAGAGTGACAGCCGGAAGAATCTGGATGGTCAGATCGACCTCTTCTCGATGATGAGCGGCACGGACGATACGTCTGCCGCCGACAGCTATGAGATCAAGCCCTGCCCTGAGTATACCCACGCCGAGCTGCTCCAACAGGAGAAAGAGGTCAGCGGCCTGTACCTTTCTGGTCATCCGCTGGATGCCTACCGGGAGCAGTCGGCTCAGTTTGCTACCCACACCATCAAAGCTCTGACCGGCGAGGATGCCAATGTGCCTGACAATAGCCATGTCCGCATCGTCTGCACCATTGTCAAAAGCAAAATGGTGACGACCAAGACCAACAGCATGATGGCCTATACCAGCGTAGAGGATCTGACCGGCACCATGGAGGTCATCGTGTTCCCGCGTACACTGGAAACATTCCGGGACGTGCTGCACGATAACGCGGTCGTGGTCATTGAGGGCCGCCTGTCTATCCGAGAGGATGAACCTGCCCGTCTGGTCGCCGAGAGTATTTCGTCCATTGAGGGCTATAACCCCGTCAGGCCGCAGGCCAACCGCCCCAATCAGATGCGGGATGCAGCCCGGCGGCTCTACGTCCGGCTGCCCTCCCGCACCAGCCCGGAGTACGCCAAGGTGGTCAATTTGCTGGAGATTTTTGACGGTGATATGCCGGTGATCTTCTATCTGGAGGACACAAAACAGAAGCTGGCGGCTCCCCGCAGGCTGTATACGTCAGGTCATCCGCTTTTCTTTGAGGAACTGCAGCGCATCGTGGGCGAAAAGAATGTTGCAACAAAATGACATGCGCAGGAACGATTCAAACCGGGTGCACGTGTGCCAAAAACAACACCAAGACGTACGCCTGTGAATTTTAATAAACTTTTAACGAAGTGCCAAAAAGGTATTGGATTCAAGCGGGAACTGTGTTATAATGTCTAAAGGCAAGTTATGATCTGAGCAAGGCGATGGAGCCGGTGCCCAAAGAGAGAGGGTAAGTGCTCCATAGGTAAATGACGAAACAATTGGAGGGAATCTTTCCATGGAAAAGCAAATCAAAACGATTGGTGTGCTGACCAGCGGCGGCGACGCTCCGGGTATGAATGCTGCAGTTCGCGCTGTTGTCCGTGCAGGCCTGCATAAGGGCTTCCGTATGATCGGCATTCAGCGCGGCTACAATGGCCTGCTGGATGGCGAGTGCTTTGAAATGAACCTGCGCAGCGTTTCCAATATCATCTCTGCCGGTGGCACCATCCTGTATACGGCCCGTTGCCTGGAGTTCAAGACCAAGGAGGGTCAGGACAAGGGCGCTGCAAAGTGCCGTGAGCTGGGCATTGACGCGCTGGTGGTCATCGGCGGCGACGGCTCCTACCGCGGTGCCCGTGAGCTGGCACACCGCGGCATTCCGATGATCGGTCTGCCCGGCACCATCGATAATGATATCGCCTGCACCGATTACACCATCGGCTACGATACTGCAATGAACACCGCCCTGGAAATGATCGACAAGCTGCGCGATACCACCCAGAGCCATGACCGCTGCAGCGTGGTCGAGGTCATGGGCCGCAATGCGGGTTACATTGCTCTGAACGTTGCCATTGCCTCCGGTGCCATGGCTGTGCTGCTGCCCGAGAAGGAATTCGATATGCAGCACGATATTCTGGATAAGATCACCGAGACGCAGCGCACCGGTAAGCGCCACTTCATTGTCATTGTTGCCGAGGGCATTGGCCACTCTCAGGAGATTGCCAACGAGATCCAGGCCCGCACCGGCATCGATACCCGTGCTACCATTCTGGGCCATGTCCAGCGCGGTGGCTCTCCCACTCTGCGTGACCGCGTGAACGCTTCCGCAATGGGCTATCACGCTGTCTGCCTGCTGGAGCAGGGTAAGTATAACCGCATCGTCGGTATGAAGGGTGAGCACCTTGTGGATTACCCCGTGGATGAGGCGCTTGAGATGACCAAGACGCTGGACCCCGTGCTCATTGATGTGTGCAACACGATTTCTATCTGAGAATAACAGACGTGTCTATGTTTTATAACGCGTAAAATCAGCCCCCGGAGAACCGTGAAACGTTCTCCGGGGACTTTTTGTTCTGCTTTAAAGCACTTTGGCACCGTTTGCGGTCAATTTGAAGGTTGCGCCCAGCATATCCGCTGCCCCACGGCACATCAGCATCCGCTGCAATCAAATTGCTGTAAAATCTATGTGCAAAAGTGGCTTCGCATTTTCATTTCGCTTTCCAGTAAATCGAATTCGTGCTACAATAGAATCGGACAAATCAAAGAGGGAGAATCTAACATGAAAATACAATCTGTTGCCATTTTGGGCGCTGGAGCGGTGGGCTCTTACATCATCTGGGGGCTTTCTAAAAAAGATAATATCCGTCTGGGTGTGATAGCGGAAGGTGACCGTGCCCGGCGGCTGAAAGAAAGCGGCTGCGCCATCAATGGAGCAGTTTACCGCCCGGAGATCTGGACCCCGCAGGAAGCGCAGGGCGTAGACCTATTGGTCGTTGCACTGAAATATGGCTCACTGCCCGGAGCTCTGGAAAGCATCAAGACCGCTGTCGGCAGCAATACCGTTGTGATGAGTCTGATGAACGGTGTGGACAGCGAAGAGCTGATCGCCGCACAGGTAGGTGCAGAGCATCTGCTGTATTCCTTCATCAAAGTTGCATCACATAAGGAAGCAGACGGTTACCATTTTGACCCGGATGCAACACTGGGCGTGATCTATGGTGAGCTGTCGGCACCGTTTGAGAGTGAACGTGTCCAGGCAGTGCAGGAGCTGTTCACGGATTCTGGGGTCAATTTCCGGGTCACGGAGCATATTCGGGAAGAGATGTGGGGCAAGTTCCGACTGAACGTCTGCAACAATCTGCCGCAGGCGATTCTGGGAGCCGGTGTGGGCTGCTACCGTGACAGCGTCCACATGAAAGCCATCAGCGATGGCCTGCGCCGGGAACTGGAAGCCATTGCAACTGCACGGGGCATTGATCTGCGCATTGCAGATGCCGTCAGCCACGGATGCGCTGTTCCTGCCACGGCCCGTTATTCCACTCTGCAGGATCTGGATGCCGGACGGCACACAGAGATCGATATGTTTTCGGGTGCTCTGATGCGGATGGGAAAGGAGCTTGGGATTCCCACGCCGTATAACGAGTATACCTACCACATGATCAAGGCCATGGAAGAGAAAAATGATGGCCTGTTCGATTATGATGGCACGGAGGAACCCACCTGGGCAAAATAAAGCGACTGCCTTGTCAGGATTCGGCACGTCCACTCCCGAGTCACCGGAAGCACTTTTGGCTGTATTTTGCTTTTGAAATATGGTATAATTACCGTATTGGTATTGGGAAAAGGAGAGTAAACGAACGTGGAACTGGAACAGGCACGCAAACGCGCAGAAGAGCTGCGCGTGATCATTGAAAGGAACAACCGTTTATACTATGATCAGGATGCCCCGGAGCTGGAGGATTTTGAATATGACGCTTTGACCCGGGAGCTGAAAGCACTGGAGGCAGAATTTCCGCAGCTGGTCACTGCGAATTCTCCGACCCAGAAAGTGGGCGGCACCCCCAGCGGGCGCTTTGCCAAGGTGACGCATGCTGTGAAGATGGAAAGCCTTCTGGATGCGTTTTCCTACGACGAACTGCGTGATTTTGACCGCCGGGTACGGGAAGCTGGAATCGAGCCAGAATATGTCGTCGAGATCAAGATCGACGGCCTTTCCTGCAGCCTGGAATATGAAAACGGTGTGCTAGTGCGTGCTTCCACCCGCGGTGACGGCGTGGTGGGTGAAGATGTGACAGCCAATGTCAAGGCCATCAAGCGCATTCCAAAGACTTTGAAAAATGCCCCGGAATATCTGGAAGTGCGCGGCGAGGTCTACATGCCGCACGATGCCTTCCAACACCTCTGTGCGGAACAGGAATTACAGGGTGCGGCACCGTTCAAAAATCCGCGCAATGCTGCCGCAGGCTCTTTGCGCCAGAAAGATTCCAAGATCACCGGCAGCCGGGGGCTGTCCATCTTCGTATTCAATGTTCAGCAGGTGCGGGGTAAGGAGCTGACCAGCCACGCCGAAAGCCTAGACTACCTCAAGAGTCTGGGCCTGTCAGTCTCCCCGCGTTATCATATCGTGCACGATATCGAGGATGCCATTGCAGAGATCGAGCAGATCGGCCAGAACCGTGCCAAACTGGATTTTGATATGGATGGTGCAGTGATCAAGGTGAACGATTTTGCACAGCGCGATTTGATGGGTTCCACCAACAAATTCCCGCGCTGGGCCATTGCGTTCAAGTATCCGCCCGAAGTCAAAGAGACTACATTGCGCAGTATTGAAGTCGGCGTGGGACGCACCGGCGTTTTGACTCCCACTGCCTGCTTTGACCCGGTGTTTCTGGCAGGCACCACAGTTTCCCGTGCCACCCTTCACAATGAAGATTTTATCCGTCAACTGGGTCTGTGTATCGGAGATACCATTCAGGTGCGCAAAGCGGGTGATATCATTCCGGAGGTCATCGGTGTGACCCGCCATGAACCGGATGCTCAGCCTTACCAAATGCCGGAATTCTGCCCCTCCTGCGGTGCCCCGGCAGTGCACCTGGAAGATGAAGCCGCATTGCGCTGTGTCAACCCGGAATGCCCTGCACAGGCACTCCGCAATATCATCCACTTTGCATCCCGGGATGCCATGGACATCGACGGTCTGGGCACCATGGTCGCCACGCAGCTTGTGGATAAAGGGCTGGTACACTCTGCGGCAGATCTCTATGATTTGACAATAGAGCAGCTGCTCACACTGGAAAAGTTCAAGGAAAAGAGCGCAAACAATCTTCTGCAGGCGATCGAAGCTTCCAAGCAGAACAATCTGGATAAGCTGGTGTTTGCGTTTGGAATTCGCAACATCGGCGATAAAGCCGCCGCATTGCTGGCAGAGCATTTTGGCTCTCTGCAGGCCATCCGGGAAGCAACCGAGGAGCAGATCGGCGAGATTGATGGCTTTGGCGGCGTGATGGCCCAGAGCGTGACTGAATTCTTTGCCAAGGATGGAACTACCGATCTGGTGCACCGTCTGGCTGATGCCGGTGTGAACATGCAATGGAAAGGGGAGCCAAAGGGCGATAAGCTCGCCGGGAAAACGCTGGTTGTGACCGGAACACTGGAAACACTCTCCCGCAGTGAAGCTGAGGCACTTATCGTAAAGAATGGCGGCAAAGCAAGCGGTTCTGTTTCCAAAAAAACAGCTTATGTGGTGGCTGGTGCCGCCGCAGGTTCCAAGCTGACCAAGGCACAGGCACTGGGTGTGCCTGTGCTGACCGAGGCAGAGTTCCTTGCTATGATCGCAGAGGATAAGTCCCAGCAATAATCAGAAAACCTGTTCTAAAAAGCCCGTACAGTTTGGATGCTGTGCGGGCTTTTCTGCGTCCTGCGGGTTCTAACCTCCGGGCCGGTGCATACACTGATGGCAAAGGACACGGAAGGAGAACAGAAGATGGACGAGTATTATCAGATGGTGCAGACACTGCCCCAATGGCTGGCAAGGCCGCTGGGGCAGCTCCCGTCAAAAGACGCAGAGACTGTACATGAGCTGCGGCTCCGGCTGGGCTGTGCTCCACAGTTTACGGTGCAGGGGTGCAGCTGCACACCGACACAGCTGGCACCTGAACTGAACGCACTGCAAACGATGCAGCTGACCCCGTTGCAGATGGAAGAGATCCTGTTCACCCTCTGCGGCGGTTCAGTCCATACCCATCAGACAGAGATTGCACAGGGCTATGTCACACTGGAAAATGGATGTCGGGCAGGGCTTGGCGGGCGTTTTTTGCAAAACCCGGAACAGGGCACGGTTCTGCAGGAGCTTACCTCTGTCAACCTGCGCATTGCCCGGGAAAAGACCGTTCCGCTTCCCCCGGAACTGACCACCGCGCTGCAAGGGCATTTCATCGGGATGCTTCTTGTTGGAGAGCCGGGCAGCGGCAAGACCACCCTGCTGCGCAGTATTGCCCGGGAGCTCGTCCGGCAGCAGAAGATCCTTTCGGTCATTGATGAACGGCGGGAGCTCTTTGCCGGGAATATACACGGCGAGGCGCTGGATGTTCTTGCCGGGCTCCCCAAGGGACAAGCAGTGCAGATGGCATTGCGCACCCTTTCGCCACAGGTGATCCTGCTGGATGAGCTGGGAGGTCTGGATGAGGTCACAGCGCTGGAGCAGGGCCTGTTCAGCGGGGTGGATTTTATCGCCACCCTTCATGCTGCCACACCCGAAGATGCGACCATGCGCCCACAGGTAAAATATCTGATGGAGCGCGGCGCGGTGCGGGTACTCGTCTGGCTGACCGGCAGACAAGCACCCGGCTGCATCGGGGAGGTGCGGTTTCTATGAGCCCTCTGCACTGGTTGAGTGTCTGCTGTTTTGTCGTCTGCGGCTGGTGCGCAGGTGACTGCTTTCATCAGCAGGCGCAGGCGCATCTGGAAGCCCTGCGCAAAACGCTGGATCTGCTGGAAACGCTGCATCAGGAAATCGGCTTCCGCCGCAGTGACCTGAATCTTCTCTGCCGAAAGTTGATACAGGATGGGCAGCTTCCACCAGAAACGGTTTCGTTACAAACGCTGGAGCCCTTTCCCTCCCTGACCTTAGAAGAACGCACCCGCTTCTCAGAATGTTTTTCAAGCCTGGGACGGTTGGAAGCGGAGCAGGAGTGCAGACGGCTTGAATTGTATCAGGCACAGTTTCAGGCAGCCTTGCAGGAAGGTGAAGCTGCGGCCCGAACGCAGTCGATGCTTTCGCACAAGCTTGGCCTGGCCGCCGGGCTTGCAGCTGCCATTCTGCTGGGATGAATCAGCTCAAAAGGAGAGGACGCGGATGGAGATTGACCTTATCTTCAAAATTGCGGCCATTGGCATCATTGTTGCCGTGCTGAACCAACTGCTGATCCGCTCCGGGCGGGAGGATCAGGCAATGATGACGACATTGGCAGGTTTGGTGGTCGTGCTGTCCATCCTGGTCAAACAGATCAGTGTACTGTTCGTTACCATCAAGTCGCTGTTTGCACTATGAGTGCAGCCGTGGCTGTGTTCGGCATTGCGCTGCTCGCGGCACTGCTCCACCCCGAGGGGCTCTGGCTCGCGGCGCTCTGGGCCCCGCTCTCGGCCCTGCTGCTCGTCTACGGCGTGCTGGCCAAATACGCCGTCTACGACCCCGCCGCCCCCGAAGCCGCGGCCTCGACCGCCTCGATGCTCGGGCTTGCGGGCTTCATCGTCTGGCCGCTGCTGCCCATAACGCTCGCCATGCTCGTGAGCCACGCGCTCCGGGCCGAAAAGAACCTGAACCGCTACCTGTATGATTACGATTGACTCGCTGCGCGTCCGCCTCGGCGGCCGGACCGTGCTCGACGGCGTGACGATGCACCTCCCGCAGAACGTCGTGCACGGGCTGGTGGGGATCAACGGCGCGGGCAAGACCACGCTGATGAACACCCTCTACGGCTTCTTCGCCCCCGCGGGCGGGAGCATCACCCTCGACGGCCACCCGCTGCGCCGCCGCGACATCGCCTACCTCGAGAGCGTCAACAGCTTCTACCCCGGCATGACGGGACGCGACTACCTCGATCTGGTGGCCCACTACCACCCGTCGTTCGACCCCGCGCCGTGCATCCGCCGCTTCCGCCTGCCGCTCGACACCCCGATCGAGAACTGCTCCGAGGGGACGCGCCGCAAGCTGGCCCTGACGGCCGTGCTCATGCAGCGCAAGCGGCTCGTGCTGCTCGACGAGCCCTTCAACGGGCTCGACATCGAGAGCCTCTACGTTGCGCAGCAGCTGATTCTCGCTCTGGGCAGCGAGGGGCGCACGGTGCTGGTCAGCTCGCACGTGCTTGCGACGATCGAACCCCTGTGCGACGACCTCTACCTGATGGACGGCGGGTGTATCCGCCGCCGCTACGACCGCACGGAGTTCCGGCGCGCGGAGCGCGAGATCGAGGAGACCTTCCGCCGGCGCTATGCGCTCGGAAATCCGGAAAATTAGCGTACCTTTACACCCGCAACACGCAAACCGCCATCGAATCATAGAATAGAGATGAAGATTCTTTTCGCCACAAACAACGCCCACAAGCTCACGGAGGTGCAGGCCGTGCTGGGCGACAGCTATACTCTCGTCACGCCGCGCGACTGCGGCGTCACGGAGGAGATTCCCGAGACGCAGCCGACACTCGAGGGCAACGCCCTGCAGAAGGCCCGCTACCTCTACGAACGCACGGGCCTCGACTGCTTCGCCGACGACACGGGCCTCGAGGTCGAGGCGCTCGGCGGCGCCCCGGGCGTCCACTCGGCGCGCTACGCCACCGACGGCCACGACTTCGCGGCCAACAACCGCCTGCTGCTGCAGAACCTCGCGGGGGAGGAGAACCGCCGGGCCCGCTTCCGCACGGTCGTGGCGCTGATCCTCGGCGGGCGCGAATACCTCTTCGAGGGGGTGGTCGAGGGGCAGATCATCGACCGTGAAACGGGCCACGAAGGATTCGGCTACGACCCGCTCTTCCGGCCCGACGGCTACGACCGCACCTTCGCGCAGATGACCACCGAAGAGAAGAACGCCGTCTCGCACCGCGCCCGCGCCGTGCGCAAGCTCGCGGCCTTCCTGCACGAATACGTCAGGGAATAATTCCGAAAACAGACCGTCACGATGAAACTGGAGAATGTCCGCTGGGGAATCCTCGGCTGCGGCGACGTCTGCGAGCGCAAGAGCGGCCCGCCGATGTACAAGACCGCCCATTCGTCGCTCGTCGCCGTCATGCGGCGCGACCGCGAGCGGCTGCTCGACTTCGCGCGGCGTCACGGCGTCGCCCGCACCTACACCGATGCCGACGCGCTGATCGCCGACCCGGAGGTCGACATCGTCTACATCGCCACGCCGCCCGCCTCGCACCGCGAGCTGACGCTGCGCGTGCTCGCGGCCGGGAAGCCCGTCTACGTCGAGAAGCCCATGGCGATGACCTACGCCGAGTGCCGGGAGATGATCGCCGCGGCCGACCGGGCCCGCCAGCCCCTCTTTGTCGCCTATTACCGCCGGGCGCTGCCCTACTTCGTGAAGGCCAGGGAGCTGCTCGACGCCGGGGCGATCGGCACGCCGCTCACCGTCGAGGTACGCTACCTGCGCCCCGCCGCCCCGGAGGACCGCGACGCCGCGGAGCGTCGCGTCGCCGAGATCGGGCGCCAGCTCGAGGAGCGCCAATCTCGATCTGCATTTCTTTTCGGAAAACACGCTCCGCTTCCTGCTCGGCGAGATCGACCATGCGCAGGGCTGCGCCGTCAACCGCGGCGGGCTCTACGAGGTGGCCGACACCGTCACGGCGTCGTTCCGCTTCCGTTCGGGCGTCGCCGGAACCGGCACCTGGTGCTTCGTCGCGCCCGAAGCCGAGCGCGCCGACTCGATCCGCATCACCGGCAGCCGGGGGACGCTCCACCTGGCGACCTTCTCGTTCGAGCCGCTGGAGCTGACTACCCCCGCCGGCACCAAACGCTTCACCTTCGAGCAGCCCGAGCACATCCAGGGCCCGCTGATCGGCACGATCGTCGACGAGCTGCGCGGCGTGGGACAATGCCCCTCGACGGGCGTCTCGGCGGCCCGCACGTCGCGCGTCATGGACCTGATCCTGCGCGGCGAAGCGTAAACGAGCCCGGACTTGGAATTGACCGACGGAATAACTACCTTTGCCCTCCCATGGAGAAGACCGCAATGACAACCTATACGAAAGAGGAGCGCTTCGACGCCGCGACCGTCGAGGCGCTGAAGGAGCACTACGCCGCAATCCTCCGCCTGCTGGGCGAGGACCCCGCGCGCGAAGGGCTGCTCAAGACCCCGGAGCGCGTGGCCAAGGCCATGTCGTTCCTGACGAAGGGATACGACGAAAACCCGCTGGAGATCATCCGCTCGGCGACCTTCCGCGAGGAGTACAAGCAGATGGTCCTCGTCAAGGACATCGAGCTCTACTCGCTCTGCGAGCACCACATGCTGCCCTTCTACGGCAAGGCACACGTCGCCTACATCCCCAACGGCTACATCACGGGGCTCTCGAAGATCGCCCGCGTCGTGGAGTGCTTCGCCCGCCGCCTGCAGGTGCAGGAGCGGCTCACGGTGCAGATCCGCGACTGCATCCAGGAGGCCCTCGCACCGATGGGCGTGGCCGTGGTGATCGAGGCGAGCCACATGTGCATGCAGATGCGCGGCATCGAGAAGCAGCAGTCGGCCACGACGACCTCGGCCTTCACGGGCATCTTCCTCTCGGACCACCGCACGCGCGAGGAGTTCATGACCCTCATCTCGCACCGCTACCGGTAACGGACCGGCAGCCGGCGGCCCGGCCACAGCAAAAAGACGGCGGCCGGCCACAGCAAAAAGACGGCGGCCCGGCGCACAGAACAGAGACGGCGGGAGACATCCTTTTCGGGTGTCTCCCGCCTTTTTCATGCCCGGCCCGGCGTCGCGTCGAAAAGGGCCTCTTTGTGTCCGATTCGGGCCGCAGGGCGGAAAATGCCCGCTTCGGAACGGATTTTGAGACCCGGGGCACAGACGCAAACCTAAAAATCAAAAAACATGACCGTCAAAAATTTACGTTTCATCGCGATCGCACTCGCAGCAGTTGCGGTCAGCGCGTGCCAGAAGGAGCCCTCCACTTCGGACCTCCACAAAGACTACCTGGTCTACACGGCCTATGATACCGATGCCGACTTCGCCGCCGTGGAGACCTACTTCATCCCCGACAGCATCCTCGTCATCGGCAACAACGACAAGACCGAGTACTGGAAGGATGCCGACGCCCTCGGGATCGTCGATGCGGTCGTCGCCCGCATGGATGCCGCAGGCTACGTGCGCTCGGAGGACAAGCAGGCCGCCAACGTGGGTCTGCAGATGAGCTACGTGCGGCAGGTGACCTACTTCGTCGGATACGACAACCCCTACTGGTGGTGGTACTACCCCTACTACTGGACGCCCGGATACTGGGGCAACTGGGGCGGATGGCACTACCCCTACAGCGTCTACTACGGCTATACGGCCGGCTCGCTGCTCATCGAGATGGTCGACCTCGACGCCGAGGAGGCTGCCGACCGCAAACTGCCCGTCATCTGGGACAGCTTCATCGGCGGGCTGCTC
>OIDD01000943.1_pt1 | contig 13612 bp, 9 predicted proteins | sample 1606751 | NCBI WGS metagenome assembly OIDD01 (sample SAMEA3882544, study PRJEB24775) | human gut metagenome | biome: human-associated habitat; feature: intestine environment; material: feces | place: Netherlands | collected 2009/2010
TTTTGTTGAGATAACGCCAGAGAAGGGGATTGCCGCCTGTTTGACGACTGAAAGCCTGGATGCAATGGGTGTTAATACTGATGCGTTTCCGGCTTTTAAACAACTGGACAAACAAGCGTGTGTGCCATTGGCGGAGATTATTCCGGATGCCAGCGTAACGTTTAATGTGAATAAACTCCGTCTGGAAATTTCAGTACCGCAAATCGCCATCAAAAGTAATGCCCGTGGTTATGTCCCCCCTGAACGTTGGGATGAAGGGATCAACGCGCTATTACTGGGATATTCGTTTAGCGGGGCTAACAGTATTCATAGCAGCGCAGACAGTGATTCTGGCGACAGCTATTTTCTGAATTTAAACAGTGGCGTTAATTTAGGCCCATGGAGATTGCGCAACAATTCAACATGGAGTCGCAGTAGTGGCCAAACCGCAGAATGGAAGAATCTCAGCAGCTATTTGCAGCGGGCGGTTATTCCACTAAAAGGCGAACTGACCGTAGGTGATGATTATACTGCAGGCGATTTTTTCGATAGTGTCAGCTTTCGTGGTGTGCAGCTGGCGTCAGATGACAACATGCTGCCAGACAGCCTGAAAGGGTTTGCGCCTGTGGTGCGTGGTATCGCCAAAAGCAATGCCCAGATAACGATTAAGCAAAATGGTTACACCATTTACCAAACTTATGTATCGCCTGGTGCTTTTGAAATTAGTGATCTCTATTCCACGTCGTCGAGCGGTGATTTGTTAGTTGAAATCAAAGAAGCGGACGGCAGCGTCAATAGCTACAGCGTACCGTTTTCCAGCGTGCCATTACTCCAGCGTCAGGGGCGAATCAAATACGCGGTGACACTGGCGAAATACAGAACCAATAGTAATGAACAGCAGGAGAGCAAATTTGCCCAGGCCACGTTGCAGTGGGGCGGACCGTGGGGAACGACATGGTATGGTGGTGGACAATATGCTGAATATTACCGTGCCGCCATGTTTGGTCTGGGATTTAACCTTGGCGATTTCGGAGCAATTTCGTTCGATGTGACCCAGGCGAAGAGTACGCTGGCAGACCAAAGCGAACATAAAGGTCAGTCATATCGTTTTCTGTATGCCAAAACGCTCAACCAATTGGGCACTAATTTTCAATTGATGGGCTATCGCTATTCGACGTCGGGTTTCTACACCCTTTCCGACACCATGTATAAACATATGGATGGCTACGAATTTAATGACGGTGATGATGAAGATACGCCGATGTGGTCGCGTTATTACAATTTGTTTTACACCAAACGTGGCAAACTGCAGGTCAATATCTCCCAGCAATTAGGCGAGTACGGTTCGTTTTATTTAAGTGGTAGCCAGCAAACTTACTGGCATACCGATCAACAGGATCGGCTATTACAGTTTGGCTACAACACGCAAATTAAAGATCTCTCGCTGGGGGTTTCCTGGAACTACAGTAAGTCCCGTGGTCAACCTGATGCTGATCAGGTGTTTGCACTAAATTTTTCCCTGCCGCTCAATCTGTTGCTCCCCAGAAGTAATGATAGCTATACCAGGAAAAAAAATTACGCATGGATGACCTCTAACACCAGTATCGATAACGAAGGGCACATTACACAAAACCTGGGTTTAACGGAGACACTACTCGATGACGGTAACCTGAGCTACAGCGTGCAACAGGGATATAACAGCGAGGGGAAAACGGCTAATGGTAGCGCCAGCATGGACTACAAAGGGGCGTTTGCAGATGCCCGAGTGGGCTACAACTACAGCGATAACGGCAGTCAACAACAACTGAACTACGCTCTTTCAGGCAGTTTAGTTGCCCATTCACAGGGCATTACCCTGGGGCAATCGCTGGGGGAAACTAACGTCCTGATTGCAGCACCAGGCGCAGAGAATACTCGTGTGGCGAACAGCACCGGGCTGAAAACTGACTGGCGCGGATATACCGTTGTCCCCTATGCCACTTCTTATCGGGAAAATCGAATCGCACTTGATGCGGCATCGTTAAAACGTAACGTGGATCTTGAAAATGCAGTAGTCAACGTGGTTCCCACCAAAGGGGCGTTGGTTCTGGCGGAGTTCAATGCCCATGCGGGAGCAAGGGTATTAATGAAAACATCAAAGCAGGGTATACCGCTGCGTTTTGGCGCGATAGCGACGCTGGACGGCATACAGACTAATAGCGGCATTATTGATGATGATGGCTCGCTCTATATGTCCGGTTTGCCCGCTCAGGGAGCGATAACTGTACGCTGGGGCGAAGCTCCCGATCAAATTTGTCATATCAGTTACCAGCTTACCGAACAACAAATTAACTCTGCGATTACGCGAATGGATGCCATATGCAGATAATCTTTGGAGAAAAATGCGTGTTATTACTACGACTATTTTTTGCCGCCGTCTTAATGCTATGGTGCGCTCAAACTGCTGCTTATAGCGGGCAGTGTCATACCACTCAGGGGAATCCGTATATTGGCGTCAATTTTGGCGTTAAAACCCTGGAGGAAGAAGAAAATACGGCTGGAGTAGTTAAAGACAAATTTTATCAGTGGAACGAATCGAATGATTATTATGTTTCCTGTGATTGCGATAAAGACAATGTCAGAAGTGGCCGATGGGCATTCGCCGCGGATTCACCGTTAGTCTATTTAGGCGACAACTGGTACAAAATTAATGACTATCTTGCCGCCAAAGTTTTATTGCAGGTTAAAGGCAGTTCTCCTACTGCGGTTCCTTTCGAAAACGTGGGCACAGGGGCAGATACACGATGGCATATTTGCGATCCCGGCGGTCAACGTTTAGGTGGCCAGGGGGCTAGCGGTAATAGCGGTAGCTTTTCCCTGAAAATATTGCAGCCGTTCGTTGGTTCGGTCGTCATTCCTCCTATGGCGCTGGCGCGATTATTTGAATGCTACAACATACCCGCAGGTGATTCCTGCACGACTACAGGTACACCGGTTTTAGTGTATTACCTGTCTGGTACGATCAATTCACTTGGCTCATGTTCCGTCAATGCCGGAGAGACTATCGAGGTCGATCTGGGCGACGTATTTGCGGCTAACTTTCGTGTTGTAGGGCATAAACCCCTTGGGGCCAGAACGGCAGAACTCGCAATTCCAGTCAGGTGTAACACGGGAAACGCGGGGTTAGTTAACGTCAACCTGAGTCTGACGGCAACCACAGACCCCAGCTATCCCCAGGCGATTAAGACGTCACGTCCTGGCGTGGGCGTGGTGGTGACCGATAGCCAGAACAACATTATTTCCCCTGCTGGTGGAACATTACCGCTCTCTATTCCTGATGATGCAGACAGTATCGCGCGAATGAATGTCTATCCAGTCAGCACGACAGGTGTACCACCAGAAACCGGGCGATTTGAAGCCACGGCAACGGTGAGAATAAATTTTGATTAACGCGTGAACGTATGAAGAAAAAAACGATATTTCAGTGCGTTATCTTGTTCTTTAGCATTCTTAACATCCATGTCGGGATGGCTGGGCCTGAACAAGTTAGTATGCATATTTATGGGAATGTGGTCGATCAGGGCTGTGATGTCGCCACCAAAAGTGCATTACAAAATATTCATATTGGTGATTTTAATATCAGTGATTTTCAGGCCGCGAATACCGTAAGCACTGCTGCTGATTTGAATATCGATATCACCGGTTGTGCCGCTGGTATTACTGGCGCGGACGTCCTTTTTAGCGGCGAGGCTGACACCCTTGCGCCGACACTGCTCAAACTAACTGACACAGGCGGAAGCGGTGGTATGGCAACGGGGATTGCCGTGCAAATTCTTGATGCGCAAAGTCAGCAAGAAATCCCGCTCAATCAGATCCAGCCTCTTACGCCCTTAAAAGCCGGGGATAACACACTCAAATATCAACTTCGTTATAAGTCCACAAAGGCGGGAGCAACGGGCGGTAATGCGACGGCGGTTCTCTATTTTGATCTGGTTTACCAGTGAAGGAGTGATGTTGAAACGGATAATCTGGATTCTGTTCTTACTGGGATTAACGGGGGGCTGTGAGCTATTTGCCCATGATGGCACAGTCAACATTAGCGGATCGTTTCGCCGTAATACATGCGTGCTGGCACAGGATAGCAAGCAAATCAATGTGCAGTTAGGCGATGTCTCGCTGACACGTTTTTTTCATGGGAATTATGGCCCGGAGAAATCTTTCATCATTAATTTGCAGGATTGCGGAACAGATGTCAGCACGGTTGACGTCACCTTTTCAGGAACCCCCGACGGAGTGCAGAGCGAAATGCTGTCCATTGAAAGTGGTACGGATGCAGCCAGCGGGCTGGCAATTGCGATTCTGGATGATGCGAAGATATTGATTCCGCTTAACCAGGCGAGTAAAGACTACAGCCTACATAGCGGTAAGGTGCCATTAACTTTTTATGCGCAATTGCGACCTGTCAATAGCGATGTGCAGTCGGGTAAAGTGAATGCCAGCGCGACATTTGTACTTCATTATGACTAATACGTGGAACAGATTGGCGCTCTTGATTTTCGCCGTTTTATCGCTGCTGGTGGCGGGTGAATTGCGGGCAGGAGTGGTGGTCGGCGGAACGCGATTTATCTTTCCGGCAGACAGAGAATCGATATCTATTTTACTGACTAATACCAGTCAGGAATCCTGGCTTATTAACAGTAAAATCAATCGCCCAACGCGTTGGGCCGGGGGGGAAGTGTCGACAGTGCCAGCACCATTACTGGCCGCTCCACCGCTTATTCTCCTGAAGCCCGGTACTACGGGCACGTTGCGCTTGCTGAGAACGGAAAGCGACATCTTGCCAGTGGATCGCGAAACGCTATTTGAGTTAAGCATTGCCAGCGTGCCATCCGGCAAAGTTGAAAATCAGAGCGTAAAAGTGGCGATGCGCTCGGTATTTAAACTGTTCTGGCGACCCGAAGGTTTGCCGGGCGACCCGCTGGAAGCTTATCAACAATTACGCTGGACACGGAATTCGCAGGGTGTGCAACTCACTAACCCAACGCCTTACTACATTAACCTGATTCAGGTGAGCGTAAATGGTAAAGCGTTAAGTAATGCGGGAGTTGTGCCACCTAAAAGCCAGCGTCAGACAAGCTGGTGTCAGGTAATAGCACAGTGTCATGTTGCCTGGCGGGCGATAAATGATTACGGCGGGTTGAGTGCAAAGAAGGAGCAAAATCTGCCCTGAAACAGGTTCGGAAAACGTTTGCGTTTTTTTTGCCGCAGGTCAATTCCCTTTTGGTCCGAACTCGCACATAATACGCCCCCGGTTTGCACACCGGGAATCCAGGAGAGTTCATGTACTACCCCTTCGTTCGTAAAGCCCTTTTCCAGCTCGATCCAGAGCGCGCTCATGAGTTTACTTTTCAGCAATTACGCCGTATTACAGGAACGCCGTTTGAAGCACTGGTGCGGCAGAAAGTGCCTGCGAAACCTGTTAACTGCATGGGCCTGACGTTTAAAAATCCGCTTGGTCTGGCAGCCGGTCTTGATAAAGACGGGGAGTGCATTGACGCGTTAGGCGCGATGGGATTTGGATCGATCGAGATCGGTACCGTCACGCCACGTCCACAGCCAGGTAATGACAAGCCGCGTCTCTTTCGTCTGGTAGATGCCGAAGGTTTGATCAACCGTATGGGCTTTAATAATCTTGGCGTTGATAACCTCGTAGAGAACGTAAAAAAGGCCCATTATGACGGCGTCCTGGGTATTAACATCGGCAAAAATAAAGATACGCCAGTGGAGCAGGGCAAAGATGACTATCTGATTTGTATGGAAAAAATCTATGCCTATGCGGGATATATCGCCATCAATATTTCATCGCCGAATACCCCAGGATTACGCACGCTGCAATATGGTGAAGCGCTGTATGATCTCTTAACCGCGATTAAAAATAAGCAAAATGATTTGCAAGCGATGTACCATAAATATGTGCCGATCGCAGTGAAGATCGCGCCCGATCTTTCTGAAGAAGAATTGATCCAGGTTGCCGATAGTTTAGTTCGCCATAATATTGATGGCGTTATTGCAACCAATACCACACTCGATCGTTCTCTTGTTCAGGGAATGAAAAATTGCGATCAAACCGGTGGCTTAAGTGGTCGTCCGCTTCAGTTAAAAAGCACCGAAATTATTCGCCGCTTGTCACTGGAATTAAACGGTCGCTTACCGATCATCGGTGTTGGCGGCATCGACTCGGTTATCGCTGCGCGTGAAAAGATTGCTGCGGGTGCCTCACTGGTGCAAATTTATTCTGGTTTTATTTTTAAAGGTCCGCCGCTGATTAAAGAAATCGTTACCCATATCTAATTATTTCTTCGAATTCCTCTTTATAAGATAATCAGGGCTTTATTTTCAGCCCTGGTTGTTTTATATTCATCGCTGTTGCTTATTTAGACATTTTGTACTTTTATTGTTGAGGTTATTAAGCGAAGCGACAATGGATTGTGTTGCTGCGGTTTTATAGGGTAGGGGAGAGGCAGATGCGAATTAAACCAGACGATAACTGGCGTTGGTATTACGATGAAGAGTACGATCGAATGATGCTCGATTTAGCCAATGGTATGCTATTTCGCTCACGTTTTGCGCGCAAGATGTTGACTCCAGATGCCTTTTCTCCCGCAGGCTTTTGCGTTGACGACGCCGCGCTCTATTTCTCTTTTGAAGAAAAGTGCCGCGATTTTAATTTATCTAAAGAACAAAAAGCCGAACTGGTGCTGAATGCACTGGTAGCAATTCGCTATCTCAAACCGCAAATGCCGAAAAGCTGGCATTTTGTTTCCCATGGTGAAATGTGGGTGCCCATGCCGGGCGATGCGGCCTGCGTTTGGTTGAGCGATACTCACGAGCAGGTCAATTTGCTGGTCGTTGAATCTGGCGAAAATGCCGCACTATGCCTGCTGGCACAACCCTGCGTTGTTATTGCGGGTCGCGCGATGCAGTTGGGCGACGCCATTAAAATCATGAACGACAGGCTGAAACCGCAGGTTAATGTTGACAGCTTCAGCCTCGAACAGGCTGTCTAACGCGCCAACTTAAGTGCAGTCTTCGGTACACAGCTACAGCAAAGAATGGTGCCATCATCGCCCATTGCTGATTTTTTCAGCGGCGTGACTTCGCCTTCTAAAAGCTGAACACGGCAACTTCCACAAATGCCCGCGCGGCAAGAATAAGGGATACGAATTCCCTGATTTTCTAATTGCTCCAGCAACACCTGTTGGTTATTTCCACGAAATGCCTGTCCCTGCCAGTCAATATCTACATTTGCGTCCGGTTGTTGCGTGATGTTGGCGGTATCATCAGCGGCAGCTGCGCCGTAAATTTTTGCCGGAGCCGTTGCCAGAATTTCCACCTCATCGCCAACGCGAATCACGCCGCTATTACGGGCAATTAAATTCTGACCAAAATCGACATCGCCGTTATCCTGGGCAGTGCGGAAAGATTGCAATGTTTTTAATGGTTCGCCTGCCGGATGTTTTTGCCCTTTTTCTGGGCTGACGGTGGTGAAAATACAGCGGCTACAAGGTTTAACCACATCAAACACCACATCACCAATGCGAATCACTTTCCAGCTATCTTCTTCCCAGGCTGACGCGCCGGAAACCACCAGATTGGGGCGGAATTGCTCCATTTTTACACTGGCCGGACAACGTTGTTGGAGATCACGTAACGAGGCTTCGTTAGCAAGAAGGTAAGGATAGCCATCAGCAAATGACAGGGGTACAGTGTTGTGGCGTTTCACGCGCCGGGTCATTTGTGGCCCCACCCAGCGTAATTGCACTTCGCGGGAGAAAAATCCACTTAGCCATTTGTTGATCGCGTCTGGCGCAATTCGCGCGGTAAAATGTGTGCCCCAAACTTCGGTTGGTGCGTCTTGTGTGGCGAAATCAGCAAAACGAACATATGCGCTACTGCCATCTGGTGCGGTGAGATGCAAGCCATCATGCACAGGTGAAGGAGTAAACCGTACCATCTGGGGAAACTGGCGAGCGGTAATAAACGTACCGTCAGGTTCCGTGATCATAAAGATGCGATCGAAGGCCAGACCACTGACATCAGCCAGAGCATGTGTAAGACCAATGCCGCGCATCGATTTAACAGGATGAATAAAAAGCCGGGTTAATGTCACCACGGTGCGGTCCTCAAATGAAAATAAGCCCTCAACTTTATGACATGACGCGCTTATTAGCTATAATGCGCAACAATTTTCTTAGCGCCTGTCCCATTAGGCTATTTTATTTGTCAGTTTGGCCCTGGGTTGTGCTCGAAATCCTCACGTACTTGTGTACGCTCCGGTTTCTCCGCGCTGTCCATGTCCAGACTGACTGCAACAATTACGCCTACTGCGGTAGGCTCTTAGAGTAAAAGTGACGATATGAATTCTCTGTTTGCCAGTACGGCCCGTGGGCTGGAAGAGCTGTTAAAAACTGAACTGGAAAACCTGGGGGCCGTTGAATGCCAGGTGGTTCAGGGTGGGGTCCATTTCAAGGGCGACACACGGCTTGTTTACCAGAGCCTGATGTGGAGCCGCCTGGCCTCGCGTATTATGTTGCCGCTGGGCGAGTGTAAGGTTTACAGCGATTTAGACCTCTATCTCGGTGTTCAGGCGATCAACTGGACAGAGATGTTTAATCCTGGCGCGACCTTCGCTGTCCACTTCAGTGGTTTGAATGACACCATCCGCAACAGTCAGTACGGCGCGATGAAAGTGAAAGACGCGATCGTCGATGCTTTCACGCGGAAAAATCTGCCGCGTCCAAATGTTGATCGCGATGCGCCGGATATCCGCGTTAACGTCTGGCTGCATAAAGAAACCGCCAGTATCGCTCTTGATCTGAGTGGTGATGGTTTACATCTGCGTGGCTATCGCGATCGTGCTGGTATTGCGCCGATCAAAGAAACCCTGGCAGCCGCTATTGTGATGCGATCCGGCTGGCAGCCAGGAACACCGCTGCTCGATCCGATGTGTGGTTCCGGTACGTTGCTGATTGAAGCGGCGATGCTAGCGACCGATCGCGCACCAGGCTTGCACCGTGGGCGTTGGGGCTTTAGCGGCTGGGTGCAGCATGATGAAGATATCTGGCAGGAAGTGAAAGCGGAAGCGCAAACTCGTGCCCGTAAAGGCCTGGCTGAGTATAGCTCTCATTTTTACGGTTCGGACAGCGACGCACGGGTGATTCAACGTGCGCGCACTAACGCCCGTCTTGCGGGGATTGGTGAACTGATCACCTTTGAGGTGAAAGATGTCGCGCAACTGACCAATCCGCTGCCGAAAGGGCCGTACGGCACAGTGTTGAGCAACCCGCCATACGGGGAACGTCTGGACAGCGAACCGGCGCTGATTGCGCTGCATAGCCTGCTGGGTCGGATCATGAAAAACCAGTTTGGTGGCTGGAATCTCTCTTTGTTTAGTGCCTCGCCGGATCTGCTAAGCTGCTTGCAGCTGCGTGCAGACAAACAGTACAAGGCGAAAAACGGCCCGCTGGACTGCGTACAGAAAAATTACCACGTTGCCGAAAGCACTCCAGACAGCAAACCGGCGATGGTAGCGGAAGACTACGCCAACCGCCTGCGTAAGAACCTCAAAAAATTCGAGAAGTGGGCTCGCCAGGAAGGAATTGAATGTTACCGCCTGTATGACGCCGATCTACCGGAATATAACGTTGCCGTTGACCGTTATGCCGACTGGGTGGTGGTGCAGGAGTATGCGCCGCCAAAAACTATTGATGCTCACAAAGCGCGTCAGCGTCTGTTCGATATTATCGCTGCAACCATTTCGGTACTGGGGATTGCGCCAAACAAACTGGTGCTGAAAACCCGTGAACGCCAGAAGGGCAAAAATCAGTACCAGAAACTGGGCGAGAAGGGCGAGTTTCTTGAAGTTACCGAATATAACGCTCACTTGTTGGTGAACCTGACGGATTACCTCGATACCGGTCTGTTTCTCGATCACCGTATCGCCCGTCGTATGCTCGGTCAGATGAGCAAAGGCAAAGATTTCCTCAACCTGTTCTCTTATACCGGCAGCGCCACCGTGCATGCGGGATTAGGCGGTGCACGCAGCACCACCACCGTGGATATGTCGCGTACTTATCTGGAGTGGGCAGAACGCAACCTGCGTTTGAATGGCCTGACCGGGCGTGCGCATCGCCTGATTCAGGCCGATTGCCTGGCGTGGCTGCGTGAGGCAAATGAACAGTTCGATCTGATCTTTATCGATCCGCCAACCTTCTCTAACTCAAAACGAATGGAAGATGCGTTTGATGTTCAGCGCGATCATCTGGCGCTGATGAAAGATTTGAAACGTCTGCTGCGTGCAGGTGGGACGATCATGTTCTCGAACAATAAACGTGGCTTCCGTATGGATCTCGACGGCCTGGCAAAACTGGGACTGAAAGCACAAGAAATTACGCAAAAAACGCTCTCCCAGGATTTCGCCCGTAACCGCCAGATCCACAACTGCTGGCTGATTACCGCAGCCTAAAGGAATAGTAATGTCATTAATCAGTATGCATGGCGCATGGCTGTCGTTCAGCGACGCGCCGCTTCTCGATAACGCAGAACTGCATATCGAAGATAACGAACGTGTTTGTCTGGTGGGCCGCAACGGCGCGGGCAAATCGACGTTAATGAAAATCCTCAACCGTGAACAAGGGCTGGATGACGGTCGCATTATTTACGAGCAAGATTTGATTGTAGCTCGTCTGCAACAGGATCCGCCGCGTAACGTTGAGGGTAGCGTTTATGATTTCGTTGCCGAAGGCATTGAAGAACAAGCGGAATATCTGAAACGCTATCACGATATTTCGCGCCTGGTGATGAACGACCCGAGCGAGAAAAATCTCAACGAACTGGCGAAGGTTCAGGAACAGCTGGATCACCACAACCTGTGGCAGCTGGAAAACCGCATCAACGAAGTGCTGGCGCAACTGGGGTTAGATCCTAACGTTGCGCTGTCGTCGCTTTCCGGCGGCTGGTTGCGTAAAGCGGCATTAGGACGCGCGCTGGTGAGTAATCCGCGCGTGCTGTTGCTTGATGAACCGACAAACCACCTGGATATTGAAACCATCGACTGGCTGGAAGGGTTTTTGAAAACTTTCAACGGGACGATTATTTTCATCTCCCACGACCGTTCGTTTATCCGCAATATGGCGACGCGCATTGTTGATCTCGATCGCGGCAAGCTGGTGACCTATCCAGGGAATTACGACCAGTACCTGCTGGAAAAAGAAGAAGCCCTGCGCGTGGAAGAATTACAAAATGCCGAGTTCGATCGCAAACTGGCGCAGGAAGAGGTGTGGATCCGCCAGGGGATCAAAGCACGCCGTACCCGTAATGAAGGCCGCGTACGCGCCCTGAAAGCGATGCGTCGCGAGCGTGGTGAACGTCGCGAAGTGATGGGTACCGCAAAGATGCAGGTGGAAGAGGCCAGCCGCTCCGGTAAGATCGTTTTCGAAATGGAAGACGTTTGCTACCAGGTTGACGGTAAGCAACTGGTGAAAGATTTTTCGGCCCAGGTTCTACGTGGCGACAAAATTGCCCTGATTGGTCCGAATGGGTGCGGCAAAACCACGCTGCTGAAACTGATGCTCGGTCAGCTTCAAGCGGACAGCGGGCGTATTCACGTTGGCACCAAACTGGAAGTGGCTTATTTCGATCAGCACCGCGCGGAACTGGATCCCGATAAAACGGTGATGGATAACCTTGCCGAAGGTAAGCAAGAGGTGATGGTTAACGGCAAGCCACGCCACGTATTGGGCTATTTGCAGGACTTTCTGTTCCATCCGAAACGGGCGATGACGCCGGTACGTGCGCTTTCTGGCGGTGAGCGGAACCGCTTGCTGCTGGCGCGTTTGTTCCTCAAACCAAGCAACTTATTGATTCTTGACGAACCGACCAACGATCTTGATGTCGAAACGCTGGAACTGCTGGAAGAACTGATCGACAGCTATCAGGGCACGGTATTGCTGGTTAGCCACGATCGTCAGTTTGTCGATAACACCGTTACAGAATGTTGGATCTTCGAAGGCGGCGGTAAAATTGGTCGTTATGTCGGCGGTTATCATGATGCCCGTGGTCAGCAAGAGCAGTATGTGGCGCTCAAACAGCCTGCGGTGAAAAAAACCGAAGAAGCCGCCGCGGCAAAAGCAGAAACTGTAAAACGCAGCAGTAGCAAACTAAGCTATAAATTGCAGCGCGAACTGGAGCAGCTACCGCAATTGCTCGAAGATCTGGAGGCGAAGCTGGAAGCCCTACAGACGCAAGTGGCGGATGCTTCCTTCTTCAGTCAGCCGCATGAGCAGACGCAAAAAGTGCTTGCTGATATGGCTGCTGCAGAGCAGGAGCTGGAGCAAGCCTTTGAACGCTGGGAGTATCTTGAAGCGTTAAAAAATGGTGGCTGATCGCAAAATAGTCGATTTAAACAGAGACAGCTGACAACGGTAAAATTGCCTGATGAACTGGGTTTATCAGGCATGAAAACCAACACTTTGTTAGTCATCTGTAAAATAGCGCATCATTAAGGAGTACCAATGTGCGAACATCATCATGCCGCGAAGCACATCCTGTGCTCGCAGTGTGACATGCTGGTGGCGTTACCGCGCCTTGAGCATGGTCAGAAAGCGGCATGTCCCCGGTGTGGCACAACGTTAACCGTGGCGTGGGATGCCCCTCGGCAGCGTCCCACCGCCTATGCGTTGGCTGCACTGTTCATGCTGTTGCTGTCCAACTTGTTTCCTTTTGTGAATATGAACGTTGCAGGAGTTACCAGTGAAATTACATTACTGGAAATTCCCGGCGTGCTTTTTTCTGAGGACTACGCCAGCCTCGGCACCTTTTTCCTGTTGTTTGTGCAACTGGTTCCCGCGTTTTGTCTGATAACCATTCTGTTACTGGTGAATCGCGCGGAATTACCGGTCCGTTTAAAAGAGCAACTGGCACGGGTGCTTTTTCAACTCAAAACCTGGGGAATGGCGGAGATTTTCCTCGCTGGTGTGCTGGTCAGTTTCGTTAAACTGATGGCTTACGGCAGCATTGGGGTAGGCAGCAGCTTTCTCCCCTGGTGTTTATTTTGTGTCCTGCAACTGCGCGCTTTTCAGTGCGTTGATCGTCGCTGGTTATGGGACGACATCGCCCCGATGCCAGAACTGCGCCAGCCGCTAAAACCAGGCGTCACGGGGATACGTCAGGGGCTGCGTTCGTGCTCCTGTTGTACGGCAATCCTTCCTGCTGATGAACCCGTGTGCCCGCGTTGTAGTACCAAAGGGTACGTTCGGCGTAGAAACAGCCTGCAGTGGACACTCGCGCTGCTTGTAACGTCCATCATGCTGTATCTTCCGGCTAATATTTTGCCCATCATGGTGACGGATTTATTAGGCTCGAAGATGCCGTCGACGATTCTCGCTGGGGTCATTCTGTTATGGAGCGAAGGCTCTTATCCCGTCGCTGCGGTGATCTTTCTGGCCAGTATTATGGTGCCAACGTTAAAGATGATCGCCATCGCGTGGCTGTGTTGGGATGCCAAAGGGCATGGCAAGCGCGACAGTGAAAGAATGCATTTGATTTATGAAGTTGTTGAGTTTGTAGGCCGCTGGTCGATGATTGACGTTTTCGT
>OIDD01000954.1_pt1 | contig 13517 bp, 9 predicted proteins | sample 1606751 | NCBI WGS metagenome assembly OIDD01 (sample SAMEA3882544, study PRJEB24775) | human gut metagenome | biome: human-associated habitat; feature: intestine environment; material: feces | place: Netherlands | collected 2009/2010
CGAGCGTCGTGAGCTGGTTGCTGGCGCAGTCAACCGACGTGAGGGCCGTGCAGCCGTCGACGAGCAGCTCCGTAAGCTGGTTGTCGTCGCAGTTCAGGTGGAAGAGCTTGTCGAAGTTCGTCAGATCGAGCCGCGCGAGCTTGTTCTCGTTGCACGTGATCGTGGTCAGCGTGTTGCGGCAGTCGGCCAGATTCAGCTCGCCGATCGCATTGGAGTTGCACTCGATGCTGCTGAGCGAGGTGCAGCCCGTCAGATCCAGCGTCTCGAGCGCATTGAGCGCGCAGTTGAGCTTCACCAGGTCGGTCGAGCCCGAAAGATCCAGCGAGGTGATCTGGTTGCCCCAGCAGCTGAGTTCGGTCAGGCGCTTGTTCGACGAGAGGTCGAGTTCGGTCAGCGAGTTGGCCGCAACCCACAGGTAGGTCATCGCCGTGTTGGACGAAAGGTCCACGTCGGTGATGTAGTTGTTGTAGATATCCACGTAGTCGATATCGACCGAAGCACTGAAATCAATCGAGGTCGGCTGGTTGAACGACGCGATCAGCTTGTTGAGCTTCGGGCAGTCCGAAACGTCGAGTCCGGCCAGATAGCTCGTCGAGCAGTAGACGTAGACCAGCTCCGGTTTGCCCGAGAGGTCGAGCGTCTGTCCGTTCATGGGGTTGTTGCGCGTCGTGACGTTGACCAGGTTCTGACAGTTCGAGAAGTCGATCTTCTTGATCTGGTTGTAGCAGCAGTTGATGTCCTTCAGCGCCACGCAGTCCGTCACGTCGAGCTCGCCGATCGAGTTGTCGTGGCATTCGAGCGCCTCAAGCGCCGAGCAGCCCTTCAGGTTGAGCGTCGCCAGCAGATAGCCGCCCGTCGTGGCGTTGTACATGTCGTTGGCCTTGAGCTTGACGAGCGACGAGCAGTCCGCGACGTTGAGGTCCGTGATGAGGTTGTGGTCGCAGAGCAACTCCGTCAGCGAGGTCATGCCGCTCACGTCGAGCGTCTCGATGGCGTTGTAGCTGCAATGAAGCGTCTGCAGGTTCGTCAGGTTGCGCACGCCTTCGAGCGAGGTGAGGCCCAGGTCCTCGCACTCGATCGCCGTGATGAGCTCCGCTTCGTCGCGGCTGATCTCACCGTCGCCGTCGGTATCGAAATTCTCCACGAGATATGCCTTGAAATCCTCGGCGAAGGTGAGCAGGTGTGCCCCTTCGTCATCCGCCTGGTTCACCGTGATCTCGACCTGCTCGGCCATGCTCCGGATAAAAAAGGAGGCCGAACGCGGCGTGGCGGAGGGATTCGCCGCAACAGCCACCGATACGGTGACCGTACCGCCTTTGCCCTCGAGCGGGGAGACGGTCAGCCAGTCGGCGGCGCCGCACTCGATCGTCCACTTCAGGGTCGACTCGAAGGTGAAGTCCTGCGCGGACTCCTCGCAGTCGAAGGCAAGTACCTGCTCGTTGACGGTGATCTTCGCCGCCGGAGTTTCATCCTTGTCATCCTTACACGAGGCAAGCGCCAACGCGAGCAAGGAGAACACAGCCAGATAGTAGAATTATTTCATGTTTTGATAATTTAAGGGGTTTCAGCATTCGCATTGCTTCAGAACAAAATTACGAATTAAAAGCCCCCGGAGGCTGTTCCGGGGGCTTCTTTTATAAAATCCGTACATTTTCCCGATTTTGAAACCTCGGGCGCGCACATTCAGGCCAGGTCCGCCGCATCGGGGCCGAGCCGGCGGATCTCCTGCCGGAATTTCGAGGGCGGCACGCCGGTCTCCTTGAAGAAATTGTTGTAGAACGACGTGAGGTTGTTGTAGCCCAGCCTGTCGGCCAGCACCTTGATCGGCGTCGTGTCGGCGCGGTCGGAGAGGGCGCTGACGGCCGCCTTGATGCGGAACGAGTTCACGTAGGCGTTGAACGAGACCCCGGCGAACGAGTTGACCGCCCGCGAGAGGTAGCCCCGGTTGGTGCCGAGCAGCCGCGCCGCCTCCTCGATGGTGAGGTTCTTGCGCTCGTAGAGCCGCTCCTGGGTCATCATCCGGTCCAGCTCGCCGAACAGCTCCCGCAGCTTCCCGTCCTCGGCGTCGGCCTCCTTGCGTCCGGCCTCCTGCAGCGCCTGTTCGCGGCGCAGCATGTCGTTGTACTTGATGACCAGCCGGCGGTACATCCTGTCGCGCAGCCGGTAGTTCGTATAGATGGCCGCGGCGAGCACCAGCACGACGAGCAGCGCCCCGGCAATCAGACCGATGCCCTGCTTCTGCCGCATGATCTGCATGTCCTTCTGCTGGAGTTTCACCCGGGCGGTCTGCCTGTCGAAGTTGCGCAGCAGGGCGTTGAACGAACGCTCGCGCTCGACGTTGAACACGTCGTCGGTAATCCGCTGGTATTCGTTCAGGTAGTTCACGGCCCGATCGTAACGGCCCAGACGGGAGTAGACGTCGGCCAGATCGCGGTAGATCGCATGGCCGTAGAAATAGAGGTGATACTCCTCCGTGATATCCAGTCCGCGCAGGAAGCAGCGCACAGCATCCTGCAGCCGGCCGCGGGCCGCCAGGAAGCGCCCGTATTCGGAGAGGGCCTCCAGCAGGATCGTGTTCTCGGTCGCGGGGTCGCCGATGCAGCGGCGGAAAATCTCCTCGGCCTCGCCGTCGCGGCCGAGCGACGCCAGCACGCAGGCATGCAGGCATGCAGCGGCTCGGGACTTCCCGTACCGGTCGCGTATTCGGGATGCTCCAGGGCAATATCGACGTATTTGAGCGCCTCGACGTCATTGCCGAGCGTGTGGTACATGTAGGCCAGCATCAGCGCTCCGGTGTACTCGCGCGCCACATCACCGTTCTCGCGTCCGTAGTCGTAGATGGCGCGGGCCGTCTCCAGCCCTTCGGGATCGCGGCGGTAGTAGTGGATGATGGTGACGTTGGTCAGCGAACGGTAGTAGTCGCCCCGGTCGCCGCTCTCGGAGGCGAGGTTCATCGCTTGGTAGAAGTAGTCGAGCGCCTGGCTGTAGTTGATGGCGTTCACCATGTTGAAGACCCCCATCGTGTTGAGCATCATGATGCGCTCGTGGCTCATGCCCGAGGAGTCCGCTCCGGCGGTCGCGTCGTCGAAGTAGCGGAACATCGAGTCCGGATCGAACAGATAGTAATAGGCCCGGCCGATGCGGCAGCCGATGCGCAGGCGCGCGGCGGCGTCGCCCGACTCCCGCACGGCGGCATAGGCGGGCACGGCCTCGGCAACCAGTTCCGAATGGCGTCCTTCGGCCGAGAGCGAGTCGAGCCGGCGGCAAAAGTCGTCGGTCGCCGTTCCGGCATCCGCCTCCGACCCGGCGCAGCAGACCAGCACAAGGCCGAACGCCAGCGCAAGGACGAGCGTAAGCACCGGCGCAATCCGGCGGACTGCACGGCGGTATGGATTCTTCGTTGTTGTCGGTTTAATCTTGCTTGGGTCCCAATCCTGTGCTCCGCATGCGGCTGCGGCCGCGGAGCCGCTATCCGAGTTTCATCACGTCCCGAATGCCCAGGTCCTTGTAAGTCGATTCGAGCTCCTCGCTGCGGTCGGTGATGACCAGCAGCTTGTCGCCGACCCGGAGCTCCGTCTTGCCCTGCGGCACGAAATACTCGCCGTTGCGGCAGACCATCATCACGAGGGTGTTCTCCGGCAGGGTGATATCCTTGAGCGTATGGCCGCCTTCGAGCATCGTCTCGTTGACCTCGACCTCCGTCAGTGCGGACTTCATGTCCTCGTGCATGTTCACGTCGAAGGCCGACTCCTTCTCCTCGTAGGCCAGCCCGAGCAGGTTGGCCATGCCGCTGACGGTCGTACCCTGCACCACGAGCGAGATGATCGTCGAGAGGAAGACCACGTTGAAGAGCAGTTCGGCATGTTCGATATGGTCCATGAGCGGATAGATGGCAAAGAGTATCGGCACGGCGCCGCGCAGCCCGACCCACGAGATGAAGCGGCGGAAGGGCGCCAGACAGGCGAAGACCGTCACGGGCCGCGCCACGAAGATCATGAACACCCCGACGGCGCCGCCGAGGAGCAGCACCTCGGGCTGGAACAGCTCGTTGCTGTTGACGAAAAGCCCCAGCGTGAGGAACATGATGATCTGCATGAGCCACGTGAAGCCGTCGAAGAAGACCGTCAGCGTGCGTTTCTGGGCGATCTTGTGGTTGCCGACGACCAGTCCCGAGAGGTAGACGGCCAGGTAGCCGTTGCCGCGGATCAGGTCCGTGAAGGCGAACGAGAAGAAGATGAAGGCCAGCAGCAGCACCGAATAGAGCGAATGGTTGACCAGCCCGATGCGGTTGATCGTCCACACCGCAAGGCGGCCGATCAGGTAGCCCGACAGGGCGCCGACGACCATCTGCACGAGGAAAAAGAGGAGACTCGCCCCGAAGCCCGTATGGCTCGATCCGCTCGAAAGCGCCCCGATGAGCAGCACGGTGAGCATGTAGGCCATCGGGTCGTTCGAACCGCTCTCGAGCTCCAGCAGGGGCCGCAGATGCTGCTTGAGTCCCGTCTTCTTGCTGCGCAGGATCGAGAAGACCGACGCCGAGTCGGTCGACGACATGGTCGAGGCGAGCAGCAGCGCCAGCGCAAAGGGCATCTCCACGCCGATCCACGGCGCAATGAGCCACACGAAGCCGGCCAGGATGAAGGCCGTCACGATCACACCGGCGGTCGCCAGCACGATACCCGGCCCGATGACGGGCCTGATCTCCTCGAAACTGGTGTCCATGCCGCCCGTGAAGAGGATGACACACAGGGCGATCATGCCCAGGAACTGCGTCATGTCGGCCGACCGGTAGGAGATAAAGTCCCAGCCGAAGAGCATGCCGACGCCGAGGAACAGCAGCAGGGCCGGTGCGCCGAAACGATAGGCCACCTTGCCGGCCAGCACGGCCACAAAGAGCAGCAGGGCCCCTACCAGAACGAAATTTTCACCACTGATATCGATCATCTTCCCGTTTTCCGTTGTTTTACAAAATCCGCCTCCGCGGCGGCCCCGACTCCCCTTCCGGAGAGCTTCAGCCCGTTTCAGAGGCACTTTCCGCCGGCTGCTTCCGGAGCGGGCGCGGGCCGTTTCCGGAGCGCCGGCAGGCCGCCCCCGCCGTGGCTCCTGCCGCCCCGCCGCCGCACGCTTTCTGCGACGATTCGTCACGGCAGCCCGGCGGCCGGATGCGCGGGCCTGCGGACGCGCCCGTTGCCATGCGCCCCGTGTCGTCCTCTGCAGGACGGCACGATTGGATGCAAAGTTAAAAAAAATCCTGCAAAATCCGCGCTACATCCGGATGAAATCGCCCGGAAAACCGACATCCGCAGACCGCACCCCGGTCCGGGATCGACACGGAACAGCACCGGTCGCCGACGGGAAAGGCCCCGACTACTGCGGGATGAAAATGTAGGTGATGGTGCCCTGCTGACGGGCAGGGGCCGTCTGATCGATGTTGAAGAGCGAGTTGCGGGCGGCCCGCAGCGCCGTTTCGCGCATGCAGTCGTCGCCCCCCTCGACGACTTTCGCCCCGGTGACCCGGCCTCCGCGGTCCACCGTGATCGACACGGTCACCTCGCCGCCCCCTTCGCACAGGTAGACCGGCATGTCGAGCCGCCGCGACGTGCGCACGGGGTTGACCAGCGAGAACGAGACCGTCACGCGCCCCTTGGCCTTCGTGTCCTGCACCTGGTCCCCCTCCTTGCGGCCCCGGCGGGCCAGGATGGCCTGCTCCTCGGCCAGCCCCAGCTCGTAGGCCTCGCGGTTGGCCTGCATGCGTTCGGCCGCCTCGGCCGCCGCCTCGTTGATCTCCGCGACGTTCGTCCCGCGGTCGTCGCGCAGCTGCTCGTCGAGCAGGGCGTTCTCGTTCGAGACGCGGTTGCGGATGCTCCGCCAGTCGACGCTCTGCTGCTGCTCCTGCCGCCGGCGCACCTCCTCCTCGAGGCGGTCGCGCTCCTGCTCGAGCTCGGTGAGCGTCTCCACGTCGATGTACATCCCCTGCGTCGAGGCGCGGCGTCCGACGACGATCTTCGACGAGACGAAGACGATCATCAGCACGAGGTACGCGATCAGCGTCACGCACAGCCCCACACGGTGCTCGTAGGCCCACGTGCCGGCATCCTGCCGCCGGTTGTCGAACGGCAGGTTGAGGCGCGGACGCCGGGCGGGAGTCCGCCGTTCCTGCGGGGAGGGCTGTGTCATTGCGGTGCGTCTGAATTTTGGGCAAAAGTAGCGTTTTTTGCCGAATTATTGCTATCTTTGCGCGCAATAAAATACTCAACCTGCTTATGTCAACCAAACAACAAACGCTGAAGGCCCCCATCTCGTTTTCGGGCAAAGGCCTTCACACGGGGGTTAAGGTGACCATGACCGTCAATCCCGCCGAAGCCGGGTACGGCATCGCATTCCGCCGCACCGACCTCGAGGGACAACCCATAATTACCGCCAGCTGCGACAACGTGGTGGACACCTCGCGCGGCACGACCATCGAGGCCGGCGGCCACCGCGTCTGCACCATCGAGCACATCATGTCGGCACTCTGGACCTCGGGCGTGGACAACGCGCTGATCGACATCGACGCACAGGAGACCCCCATCATGGACGGCTCGGCCCGCGAATACGCCGAGGCCATCGCCCGCGTCGGCACCGTCGAGCAGGAGGCCGAACGCAACTACTACCACGTCACCGAAAAGATGGTCTACACGATTCCCGAGAAGGGCGTGGCGATCATCCTCTATCCCGACGACGAGTTCTCCGTCTCGGTACACGTCGACTACAACTCGAAGGTCATCGGCAACCAGTATGCCACGTTCAACCCCGGCGACAACTACGCCGAAAAGATCGCCCCCTGCCGCACGTTCGTCTTCCTGCATGAGCTCGAACCGCTCATCAAGATGAACCTCATCAAGGGCGGCGACCTGGACAACGCCATCGTCGTCGTGGAGAACCCCATTCCCGAAGAGCAGCTCGACCACCTCAAGCAGATCTTCCACAAGCCCGACATCGAGATCAAGGCGGGCTACCTGAACAACCTCGAGCTGCGCTGCAACAACGAGCTGGCCCGCCACAAGCTGCTCGACCTGCTCGGCGACTTCGCCCTGCTGGGCGTGCGCATCAAGGGCCGCGTGTGGGCCACCCGCCCGGGGCACTTCGCCAACACGGAGTTCATGAAGCAGCTCAAGCACGCCATCCGCAAGGCCGGCGAGAAGCCCCGCTTCACCTACGACTGCCGCAAGCCGGCGCTCTACGACATCAACGCCATCCGGCGCATGCTGCCCCACCGTCCGCCGTTCCTGCTCGTCGACCGCATCTTCCACTGCGACGAGACCTCGGTGGCCGGCATCAAGAACGTCACGATGAACGAGCCCTTCTTCGTGGGACACTTCCCCGAGGAGCCCGTCATGCCGGGCGTGCTGATCGTCGAGGCCATGGCCCAGTGCAGCGGCATCATGGTCCTGCGCAGCGTCCCCGATCCGGAAAACTACTCGACCTACTTCATGAAGATCGACAACGCGAAATTCAAGCACAAGGTCGTGCCGGGCGATACGCTCCAATTTGAAATCCGCCTGCTGGAACCCATCCGCCGCGGCGTCGCTCTGGTCGAGGCCAAGGCCTTCGTCGGCGAGACGCTCGCCTGCGAGGCCGAGCTGATGGCCCAGATCGTCAAGAACAAAAAATAGATTGCCCATGATAAGCAAACTGGCCTATGTCCACCCCGACGCCAAGCTCGGGAACAACGTGACGGTCGAACCCTTCGCCTGCATCGCCGGCGACGTCGTGCTGGGTGACGACTGCTGGGTCGGCCCCGGCGCCGTGATCCACGACGGCGCACGCATCGGCAAGGGATGCCGCATCCACACCGCCGCCTCGGTCTCGTGCCTGCCCCAGGACCTGAAGTTCGCGGGCGAGCAGACCACCTGCGAGATCGGCGACTACAACGACATCCGCGAATACGTCACCATCAGCCGCGGCACCAAGTCGACGGGCACGACGCGCATCGGCTCGCACAACCTGCTGATGGCTTACGTGCACGTGGGCCACGACTGCGTGATCGGCAGCCACTGCGTCATCGCCAACCGCGTATCGCTCGCGGGTGAGGTGCACGTCGGCGACTGGGTGGTCATCGGCGGGCACGCCGCCGTGCACCAGTGGACGCACATCGGCGACCACTCGATGGTCCAGGGCGGGGCGCTGCTCTCGCAGGACCTCCCGCCCTACGTCATCGTGCGCAACGACACGCTGCGCTTCGCCGGCATCAACCGCGTGGGGCTGTCGCGCCGCGGTTTCACGTCGGAGCGCATCGCCGAGATCCACGAGGCGTGCCGCATCCTCTTCCAGAGCGGGCTGAACTACCTGAACGGCTGCAACGAGGTCGAGCAGACGGTGCCGCAGAGCCCCGAGCGCGACAACCTGCTGCAATTCATCCGCGAATCGAAGCGGGGCATCATCAAACCCTACGAATCCCGCACGAAAGAGGAATAAATTTCACGTCCGGATTTGGCATGTCGGATTTTTTTTCTATCTTTGCCGTGTCGAAAGACGGACGCAACGAGATAAGGGGACGCAATGTCCCCTTATTTCGTACTGATACACGACTGAAACACAAACCATGATAGAGACTGAAAAGATCATCGAAGCGGCCCGGCGGCACCTCGAAGGCACGGACATGTTCGTGGTGGGATGCACCGCAACGCCCGGCAACGACATCGAGCTGACGATCGACAGCGACACGTCGGTCGACATCGACGCCTGCGCGGCATTGAGCCGCGCCGTCGAGGAGCAGTTCGACCGCGACGTGGAGGACTTCTCGCTGACGGTCACCTCGGCGGGCATCGGCTCCGAGCTGCGGTGCCTGCGCCAATACCTCAAGACGGTGGGCCGCCCGGTCGAGGTGCTGCTCACCAGCGGCATAAAGATCCTGGCCCTGCTCGAGGCGGCAGACGGGGAGGGCATCACCCTCTCCTACGAGGAGAAACAGGCCGTCGAGGGCAAAAAGCGCAAGCAGCTGGTGAAGGTCACGCGCCGCTATCCCTACGACGAGGTCCGCTACACGAAGGAGTACCTCGACTTCAAATAATGCGTAAAACCGAAAAAAGATAAACGACAAGCAATGGAAAATCTCAATCTCATCAGCAACTTTGCCGAGTTCAAGGAGCTGAAGAACATCGACAAATCGACGATGATCGGCGTGCTGGAGGATGTCTTCCGCCACGCGCTGCAGAAGCAGTACGAAACCGACGAGAATTTCGACGTCATCATCAACCCCGAGAAGGGCGACCTCGAAATCTGGCGCAACCGCACCGTCGTCGAGGACGGCGCCGTCGAGAACCCCAACATGCAGATTGCCGTGTCGGAGGTCAAGGCCATCGACCCGACCTACGAAATCGGCGACGAATATGCCGATGAGATCAAGCTCGCGTCGTTCGGACGCCGCACCGTGCTGTCGCTGCGGCAGAACCTCGCCTCGCGCATCCTCGATCTGGAGAAGGCCAACCTCTACGAGAAGTATTCGCAGAAGGTCGGCGAGATCGTCACCGGCGAGGTCTACCAGGTGTGGAAGAAGGAGGTGCTGATCCTCGACGACGAGGAGAACGAACTGATCCTCCCGAAGGCCGAGCAGATACCCAACGACTTCTACCGCAAGGGCGACACGATCAAGGCGATCGTCAAGTCCGTGGAGATGAACAACAACCAGCCCCGCATCATCCTTTCGCGCACGGCCAACCAGTTCCTCGAGCGGCTCTTCGAGCAGGAGGTGCCGGAGATCTTCGACGGCCTGATCACCATCAAGAAGATCGTGCGCATCCCGGGCGAGCGCGCGAAGGTGGCCGTCGAGTCCTACGACGAGCGCATCGACCCGGTGGGCGCCTGCGTCGGCATGAAGGGCTCGCGCATCTACTCGATCGTCAAGGAGCTGCGCAACGAGAACATCGACGTGGTGAACTACACGACCAACCCGCAGCTGATGATCCAGCGCGCGCTCAACCCCGCGAAGATCTCGTCGATCACCATCGACGAGGAGAAGAAGACCGCTTCGGTCTACCTCAAGCCCGATCAGGTATCGCTGGCCATCGGCAAGGGCGGTTTGAACATCCGGCTCTCGAAGATGCTCACGGGCTACGACATCGACGTCTACCGCGAGGTCGAGGAGGAGGACGTGGCACTCACCGAATTTGCCGACGAGATCGACGGCAGGATCATCGATGCCCTGAAGGCCGCCGGCTGCGACACGGCCAAGAGCGTGCTGGAGCTGCCCGTCGAGGAGATCGCCGCACGTGCCGATCTGGAGCTGGAGCAGGCCCAGAAGGTGGTCGAAATCCTGAAGGCCGAATTCGAAGAGTAACCGTACAGAAAAGAAAGGAGAACACACAATATGGGTAACGAAAGAAAATTAAGGCTCATTCAGGTTGCCAAGGAGTTCAACGTGGGACTGAACACCATCACGGACTTCCTGCACAAGAAGGGCATCAAGAGCGACGGGTCGCCCAACACGCTGGTCGACGACGCGACGTATGCCGTGCTGGAAAAGGAGTTCGGATCGAACCGCAGTTCCGCGAGCGCCCGCAACTCGGTGCGCGAGCGCATCTCCCAGAAGCAGACGACCATTACCCTCGAAGAGGCTGAAAAGCACGAGCGCGAGGAGGAACGGGAGGTCGTCATCAAGAGCAACGTCATCAGCGTCAAGGACGAGATTCCGCAGCCGAAGTTCCTCGGCAAGATCGACCTCTCGCCCAAACCCAAGGCCAAACCCGCCCCGGCACCCGCTCCGGCCGCCGCACCGCAACGGACGGAGGCGCCGGCGCAGGCACCCGCCCGTCCCGCCACCCCGGCGGCGCCCGCAACTCAGGCGGCCGCACCCGCCGCGGAGCACCGCGAAGAGCCGAAGCCGGCAGCCGAGGCAGCCGCTCCGGCGCCCAGGGCGGAGGCGGCACCGGTCCGTGAACCGGCCGCAGCCCCCGCCGCACCCGCGGCCGAAAAGCCTGCGGCACCTGCCGTGGAGACGCCCCGCCCCGCCGCAGGGCAGCCTGTAAGCGCGCCCGCAGCCGAAAAGCCCGCCGCGCCGCAGCCCGAAGCGCCGAAGGACAACATTTTCCGTCCGACGGTGGCCACGCTCACCGGCCCGCAGGTCCTCGGCACGATGGACGTTTCGGGCTTCGTACCGGGCGGCAAGCACAAGCGCAAGCGCCTGCAGAAGGAGAAGGTCGACGTCAGCAAGGCCCAGAAGAGCGGTTCGCAGGGCGGCGGCAAGCAGGGCGGTCAGGGCGGACAGAACCGTCCCGGCCAGGGCGGACAGAACCGCCCCGGACAGAACAACCAGCCCAAGCCGGGCGAGGGACGTCGCAACAAGAACAAGAACAACGCGCCGAAACCCGTCGTGCGCCCCGAAGTGAGCGACGAGGAGGTATCGAAGCAGATCAAGGATACGCTGGCCCGCCTGACGGCCAAGGGCGCCAAGACCAAGGCGTCGAAATACCGCAAGGAGAAGCGCGAAGCCGTGCACGAACGGATGCACGAGGAGATCGAACGCGAGGAACAGGAGCGTTCGGTACTCAAGGTCACGGAGTTCGTGACCGTGAGCGAGCTGGCCACGATGATGAATGTCCCGGCAACGGAGGTCATCATGGCCTGCATGAACCTCGGACTGATGGTTTCGATCAACCAGCGGCTCGATGCCGAGGCGCTCGTGGTCGTGGCCGAGGAGTTCGGCTTCAAGGTCGAGTTCGTCTCCGTCGAGATTCAGGAGGAGATCGCCGACGAGGGCGACAAGGAGGAGGACCTCGTGCCGCGTCCGCCGATCGTCACGGTCATGGGACACGTCGACCACGGCAAGACGTCGCTGCTGGACAACATCCGCAAGACGAACGTCATCGAGGGCGAGGCCGGCGGCATCACGCAGCACATCGGTGCCTACAGCGTGGAGCTCAACGGGCAGAAGATCACCTTCCTCGATACGCCGGGCCACGAAGCCTTCACGGCCATGCGTGCGCGCGGTGCGAAGATCACGGACGTGGCGATCATCATCGTCGCGGCCGACGACAACGTCATGCCGCAGACCATCGAGGCGATCAACCACGCCCAGGCCGCCGGCGTGCCGATGGTCTTCGCGATCAACAAGATCGACAAACCCAATGCCAACCCCGACCACATCAAGGAGCAGCTCGCACAGATGAACTACCTGGTCGAGTCGTGGGGCGGCAAGTACCAGGATCAGGAGATCTCGGCCAAGAAGGGCATCAACCTCGACAAGCTGCTCGAGAAGGTGCTGCTCGAGGCCGAACTGCTCGACCTGAAGGCCAACCCGAACAAGAAGGCCGTGGGTACGGTCATCGAGTCGACGCTCGACAAGGGCCGCGGCTACGTGGCGACGGTCCTCGTGCAGAACGGCACGCTGCACATCGGCGACGTGGTGCTCTCGGGCACCTACACGGGCCGTGTGAAGGCGATGTTCAACGAGAACGGCAAGAAGGTCACCGAGGCGGGTCCCTCGACCCCCGTGCAGGTGCTGGGTCTGAACGGCGCGCCGCAGGCCGGCGATACGTTCAACGTCATGGACGACGACCGCTCGGCGCGCGAGATCGCCAACAAGCGCGAGCAGCTGCAGCGCATGCAGGGCATCATGACGCAGAAGCACGTGACGCTCGACGAGATCGGACGCCGCATCGCCATCGGCTCGTTCAAGGAGCTGAACATCATCGTCAAGGGCGACGTCGACGGCTCGATCGAGGCCATGTCGGGCTCGCTCATCAAACTCTCGAAGGAGAGCGTGCAGGTCAACGTCATCCACGCCGCCGTGGGTCAGATTTCGGAGTCCGACGTGCTGCTGGCCGCCGCCTCGAACGCCATCATCGTGGGCTTCCAGGTGCGTCCGTCGGCCGCCGCGCGCAAGCTCGCCGAGAAGGAAGAGATCGAAATCCGCCTCTACTCGATCATCTACGATGCGATCAACGACATCAAGGATGCCATCGAGGGCATGCTCGAGCCGGTGATGAAGGAGGAGATCGTCGCGTCGGTCGAGGTGATGGAGATCTTCAAGATCTCGAAGGTCGGCACCGTAGCCGGCTGCATCGTCCGCGAAGGACGCCTCACGCGCACGACGCCGATCCGCGTCATCCGCGACGGCATCGTCATCTACACGGGCAAGCTCGGCTCGCTCAAGCGCTTCAAGGACGACGTCAAGGAGGTCACCATGGGCCAGGACTGCGGTCTGAACATCGAGTCGTTCAACGACGTGCGCGTCGGCGACATCGTCGAGGGATACGAACAGGTGGAAGTGAAACGCAAGTAACCCATAAAACTAACAACTACTTACAATTTTTTGGCAGTAATGACTAACCCAATCCATTTTACGACTGCGGAAGAGGCCGTCAAGGTCATCAAATCGGGCGACCATGTCCACCTCAGCTCGGTGGCATCGGCTCCCCAGTGCCTGATCAACGCCATGTGCGACCGCGGACGCAACAAAGAATTCGAACACGTGCACGTGCACCATCTGCACACCGAAGGGCCCGCTCCCTACGCGGCTCCGGAGTTCGAAGGCATTT
>OIDD01000962.1_pt1 | contig 13444 bp, 10 predicted proteins | sample 1606751 | NCBI WGS metagenome assembly OIDD01 (sample SAMEA3882544, study PRJEB24775) | human gut metagenome | biome: human-associated habitat; feature: intestine environment; material: feces | place: Netherlands | collected 2009/2010
TTTGCCCTTTAGGCAAAAATTAAAAAGCCTGTAAACGGGCTTGTTTACAGGCTTTTTGTGGCAAATGACTCTAATTTTGATAGAAACCCGTTAAGGGGGTGCAATTACGGTTTGGAGGGGGGGTGCATTTTTGATTTTAGGGGGTGCAACCACGGCTTTAGGGGGTGCATTACTTTACCCGTGGGGACAGCAATAAACCGCAGGCGTTGAAACCTGCGGTCTTTTCATTTTTGTTGGGACTCACGCCTCGATTTCTGTACCGCCCTGGAATTTGAAGGTCATTCGTCCGTCGGCGTGGACGGTTATCGTGTCGATAATGGTGAGCCAGAGTTTTTCGTCAAACTCGTTGATGGTGTCCAGCTCCTGCATCTCGAACATAAATGCTCCGATGGCTTCTGCCTGGGCTTCCCGTGCAGCTTTTGTAGTGCGGAGCTGTTCGAGCCGTGACTTGGCTTTTTCATACCGCTCTACAAACCCATTGTACCGGGCGGCGTATTCTTCCTGGTTCTGTGCCGTCTGCGAATTCTCCGCAATGCAACGCTTTGTCAGTTCGGTCACCACATCGATCTCCTCAAGCAGGCTCTCGATTTCTGTATCAATGCCTGTACAGTCTGTCAGGGTGGCTTGCATCAATCGGCAATCCTCAAGGATGTTGTCTTTGCTTTCGATGATAGCGTTAAGGGCGGTCACGAACCGCGCTTTAATGGTTTCCTCGTCCAGATGCGGAGTTTCGCATTTGTGCTCACCCTTGAATTTGCCGTTGCATTGCCAGATGACCCTGCGGTATTTTGAGGTCGAGTTCCAGACTTTCGAGCCAAAGTAGGAGCCGCAGTCCCCGCAGACGATGCGGGAAGAAAAAATGCTCTTTCCGCTGTACTGACGGCTGATCTGCTTGCGCCGCGCAAGCTCCGTCTGAACTTTGTCGAACTCTTCCGGCGTAATTATCGGCTCATGGCTGTGTTCCACATAATACTGCGGCACCTCTCCCTCATTGACCTTCCTCTTTTTCGTGAGGAAATCGACCGTGAAGCATTTCTGAAGGAGTGCAGCGCCCTTGTATTTCTCGTTTTGAAGGATGCTTTCCACTGTACTGGTCTGCCAGCGTTGTTTTCTCGATGGAGTCGGAATCCCATCTGCTGTCAGTTCCTTTGCAATGGCCCCCGGCGTCAACCCCTCCATGAATCGAGTATAAATCCGGTGGACAACGATTGCCTCCTCCGGAACGACTTCTGGAAAACCGTCCGCTCCTTTGCGATAGCCGAGGAACTGCTTGTATGGGAGGTTGACCTTTCCATCGGCAAACCGTTTTCTCTGTCCCCAGGTAACATTCTCGGATATGGAGCGGCTTTCTTCCTGTGCCAAGCTCGACATGATGGTAAGCAGCAGTTCGCCCTTGCCGTCAAAGGTGTAGATGTTCTCTTTTTCGAAGTAGACTTCTACGCCTTTTTCTTTCAGTTTGCGGATGGTAACCAGGCTGTCAACCGTGTTTCGGGCGAAGCGGCTGACCGACTTTGTGACGATGAGGTCGATTTTACCGGACATGGCATCGGCGATCATTTCATTAAAGCCGATGCGATGCTTGGTATTCGTGCCAGAAATGCCCTCGTCGGTATATACCTTTACGAACTCCCATTCGGGATTGTGTTTGATGTATTGCGTGTAGTAATCCACCTGCGCCTCGTAGCTGGTGAACTGCTCATCGCTGTCTGTGGACACTCTTGCGTATCCTGCGACCCGCCGTTTTTGTACAGTCACCCTGGAAAGGTGCGTCAGCGGATTGATGGTCGGCGGAATGACTGTGACCGACCGTGCTGCTGTTCTGTTCATTCCTTTTTCCTCCTTGCCTGTAATGCCCGCTGTCGTGCTTTTTCCTTCATTTCAGGCGTCCAGCTTTCTGCTCTGGAGCGGTCTGTCCACCGTTTAACGATTTCAGAACCGTCGTCCATGCAGAACACCACCATATTGCTTTTCTCTGCTCTGATTGCCGTTATTTTGCTTCTGACCATATCGGGGTCAAAGCTTACTGCGCCCAACACCTCGCAGGTGAGGACTTCGAGCGTTTCTTCTGGAATCCGCTTAGCGGCACACTCGGATTTACCTTTGGTTTGGAATGTAGTGCAATTCCAGTAGTGTTTTTTGCGGTAAGTTACGCGCTTATAGGTATTGCCGCACAGTCCGCAGTGAATCAGCCCCGAAAAAACTGAACGAGTCGGTTTCTTGCGGTTGGCAGCCTGCTGCGCCAGCATTCTGAGCCGCTCCTGTGCCTTATCAAATGTTGCCTGGTCTATGATTGGCTCATGCGTTCCCTCGGCATAGTACATCGGAAGCTCTCCTCGATTGGGTAACAGTTTCTTTTCAATGTGGTTGTTGCGGTATCGCTTTTGCAGAAGTGCATTGCCGAGGTACTTTTCATTGGATAAGGTATTCCGCATCCGCTCCGCACACCATGTGCCGCCGAGAACGCCTTTATGTCCTCTGGCATCAAGGTCACGGCAGATGGAACTCATGCTCTCGCCGCCGTTGAACCGTGCAAATATCTCTCGGACGATGGCAGCGTCCTTCTCATTCACCTGAATGCCGCCCGGTGTGATGTCATAGCCGAACAAAAAGCGGAGGTTGATGATTTCTCCGTTTTCAAAGGCTTTTCGGACACGCCATTTCTGATTTTCACTGGCTGACAAACTCTCTTCCTGTGCGTAGGACGCCAGGATGGTCATCATCAGCTCACCGTCCGCGCTCATGGTGTGGATGTGTTGCTCTTCAAAGAACACATCTACGCCCAGGCTTTTCAGCTCTCGGACAGTCTGAAGAAGCGTCACCGTATTTCTGGCGAAACGGGATATGCTCTTCGTAATAACAAGATCGATGTTCCCTTGGCGGCACTCCTCAATCATGTGCTGAAACCCGGCTCGTTCTCTTTTTGTGCCGGTCACAGCCTCATCGCTGAAAACGCCGCAGTACATCCACCCGTTGTGGCTCTGAATCATTTTACTGTAATAACTGACTTGTGCGGACAGTGAATGCAGCATGGCATCCTTTCCTGTGGAAACACGGGCATAAGCGCAAACACGCAAAGCTTTCGGCTGTGCGGGTATTAGGGCATCGACCATTTCTACAACTCTCTCCATTTGATTCACCTCCCTTGGTGTGTGACATATTACCTCTAAAAACACGATATATCCAGCGATTTCAGCGGAATATACTACACGAAGATATGCCGTATTTATTGGCTATAATTGTATCGATCTTAGCGTACTCTTTGGCTGATATCAGCCCCTTGGAACGCATACTCCGGGCGAGTGCCATCGCCATCTGGTAGGCAAACAGACGCTTATCGTAATCAATCATGGTCGGTCTCCTTCCTGCGGAATTTCAAATAGCAGTCACGGGAGCAGAACGCCCGATGGCTGTTGCCATAGCTTTCAAACTGCTTCCCGCAATACCGGCAATCGAGTGTGTAGTACGCTTTTCGCTGCACTCTTTCGGGGTGCGCGTTCCACCACGCCATTCGGCAGGCATCGGAGCAGAACATCCTTTTCCGTTTATGCGGTGTCTGCTCAAGCGGAGTCAGGCAGTTTCTGCACAGGGCATTTGAGTCCGGTATCTCTTTGATCTGCACAGGATGCCTGGCGCAAAAGGACTTTACTGTGTTTAGCGGTAGCCCTGTTATAGCAGATATTTTCTTATATCCGTAGCCCTGGTGTTGGAGTTCCACAATTCGTGAGCGTTCCGTGTCAGTCATAGTGATTGATACCTCATTCCTGAGAAATAGAGTTTCTCGCTATACCCAGAGAAAAGGCACTTTTGTCAGGGTAAAATGGGCAAAAAAATAACGCCCTCCACGGAAAAATCCGCAGAGGGCGTGTGATAGGTTCGGTTTACTTGTTCGGAATCTTCAGCTTCATGCCGCTGTAGATGACATTGCTTTTCAGCCCATTCAGGCTGACGATCTCCTTGTAGCGGCTGCCGTTGCCGAGATACTTCTTTGCGATTGCCCAGAGGGTATCTCCGTGCGTTACGGTATGAATGCGATAGTTCTCGGCGGGTTTCGTGCCAGCCACGGTAAGTGCCGAGGTTTTGACTGGCGACATGATGGCGTACCTGCCGGACTCGTCCTTGTTAATGACCGTGCGGTCGCCGCTGACCTCTACCACATACCAGCGGAGCTTCTTCACCCAGCCGGGAATGGATTTGCCGCCATAATAGGTACTGCCCGTGATGGTCACGAGGTCACCGACCTTGATAGGCCCGGTAGGCTTGGCGGGTTCGGCAGGCTTTACATCACCGCCGAGAGCTGCCGTGACCTTGGATGCTAAATCGCCCATGCGGGCATACATCCAGTTGCCGGGGCAGCTCTTGTTCGCAAACCATCTGTGGACGGTCAGCACCATCTCGTCGGATTTCGGGGTGTAGTTCAGCGTCTTGGTCTTATCGCCGAGCCAGAGCAGCTTTGTCTTGCCGTTGCGCTTGCAGATGTCGGCGCAAAGCTCGATGAGTCTCTTGTACACCACATCCTTAAAAGCGTAAGGCTCGGTGTTGTCGCTGGCACACTCGATGGTGATAGCTCTCTGGTCGTTGGCTGCGGAGGAGGAGCACCAGGAGCGGTTTTTCTCTTCCACATACATCCCGACCCGACCGTCCACGCCGATGCCATAGTTGCTGCTTGCCTGCCGTGAGGTCGGCAAAAAGATGTTGCCCAGCGTTTCCACACTGCACTGACCCACCACGCAGTGCGGTGTGATGCGGTCAATGCTGTGGGTGCGCTGCCCGGAGTGGTTCGGGCTGAGTTTGGTGTAGGACACCAGGGGGCTGTTCGTGTAAGCCATGTTATTCATCCTCCTTTTCACTGCGGTCATGAAGCTGCTCCAGCACGGATTTCAGCTTCTGCGGAATGGGCAGTCCCAGGTATGCGGCGTTTTCCAACAGGGACACGCCCTCATTCGACAAATAGAAGAAAATGACGGCAGTACGCATCACCGAGCCGCTGCCGATGACACGGGTGTCGAGAATATGCCCGATGCCGACCAGAGCGAAGATGAGCACCTTTTTGAAAATGCCCTTGAATCCGACTTCGCTGGACAGCTTCTTATCCACCACGGCGCACATGATGCCGGTGATGTAGTCGATGACTACGAAAGCCAGAAGCGCATAAAGCAAGCCGTCACATCCTCCCAAGAACCATCCGAGCCAGCCGCCGATACCGGCGAACACCACCTGAATGGTCGTCCAGAATTCTTTCATGTTGTTTGTCCTCCTTTGAGATTAAAAATGGGTATGAAAAAAGTGACGCCGGAGCGTCACGCTTTTCCGATAGCATAGATTGATACCTTGTAGGTTGCCGATGGTACCGTATTTGGTCTTACGGCAAATATCTTTCCGGGGTTGGTCGTTGTAGACCAGCTACTTGAACTGCCACGCTCCACAAACATGGCGTAGTTGCTGTTCTCCGTGGAGATATGAACGTGAGGAATTTCCGCGAAGGTAAACGGAAAATTAGGTAGCGCAATTGCGCCGCTCTCATAGAGCACACCCCATGCCGTCGAAATGGCGGTCGTAAAGGAATACTGACCCCAACATTCCGCTGTACCGCTTTTCCATTTACGGTAATTCCAGATGCCGCTTGTCCCTTGCTGAATGACAAAATCCGCAAGGGGTGAGCCATCCACCCGCATATCCCCGGCAACATCCAGCATGGCTTGTGGCTCCGGCGTGTTGATGCCGACCTTCTTTTTCCGCAGTGCAATGAGGGGCGTACCCTGCGGAACAGTAAAATAGAGATCCAGACTGCTCAAAGAATAGAGCTTGTCTTGGATCTGTAGATGAAGGTCGTAGGAACTGTTGGCATCCAGATTGCACAGTTCCAAATTGGAGTAGCTGAAAGAGGTTCCGCTTTTTGTCGTGCCGGAATAGATGCTGGTGTAGCTGCCGTAACTGCTCTCACTGGTTTTCTTGTACCGATACCGCACATAAACCACGCTGTTTTTCTGCGTCCCGTCTACGGTCACAGCAGAAATAGAGCCACTGAATTTGAGCTGCATTTCCGCTTCAATGTCGTTGGTTCGTCGGAGCGTCACCGAGGACACCTTCGGCTTGGTGTACGGAATGACTGTTACCGTCCGTGAAGTTTCGGCGGTGTAGCCGCGGGAGTCCGTGACCGAGAGCGTGACCGTCACACTGCCGGACTTGGCGATCTTTCCGACAGATAAGGCAGAGCCGGTAGTGTTAGAGGATGACAGCCCGTTGCAGGAAGCTGTGTAGTTGGAAATATTGGCACCGTTTTTTGCAGTTGCCGTTCCGGGCGTGACCTTGAGGGTCGAGTAGTTCTGAACGAATAACTGGTCGTTGCCTGTGAGGTTTTTCGTGGTCGTGTAGCTGTCGGCATAAGTGAATCCGCTTATGGTCGGAGCAGAATTGGTTGCCGTGGTCAGTACCGTGGCAGTCTTGCTTGAGGTGCTGCCGATCTGCGTAGACCCACTGTAAGACGAAACCGCAAAGGTACCTGTGAACGACTTGATGGACGCCATAGCGTTCAACAGCGTCGTCCTCTGCGCCGATGTCAGCGTGACTGTGCGGTTCGCAGTGCCCTTCGACCAGGAAAGCCCGGAAATAGTCAGGATGGTCGCGCTGCCGTTCTTGAGCACCAGCGTATTGGTGTAGGAGGCTTCGTACACGGTCACATTGATGGTAATGGAAACCGTGGCATTGTCCGCCGTCACCGTGTTGACACTATTCACCACAGCACCGCCCAGCGTCTTGACCGTGGAACTGCCGGAAGTGCCGTAGACATGGTTGTACTGCCGCCTTGCTCTGACCCTCACCGTGTAGCTTGTATTCGGTGAGAGCGAGGACAATGTTACGCTGGCGCTGGTGGATGCCGTCGTTGAGAACTGCGTCCAGCCTGAGCCGCCGTTTGTACTGTACTGCCAGACGTCCGCCGTGGCCGAGGATGTCGCGGAGATTTTGAACCCGTTTGCCGTGACATTCGATGTACTGAAGGTCACGGTAGGTGCGGAACGGTCGATGGTGGTCAGCGTCATACTGCCGCCGTACTCCTGGGGACCGTAGATATACACACGGGTCGAGAACCCGACCGTGATCGTTTTGCTGCCGTTGCTGTTGTGAGCTACAGTAATCGTGCCACTGACAGAACCTTTCTTTGCCGGGAAAACACGGTCATCCCAATAGGTACGGTCCTTTGAGTATACGGTCGTACCATTGATCGTTACAGTGGTCGTGTCAATGGTGTAGTAAGTGGATGCGCCACCGGTAGAGGTCAGCGTCCAGGAAAGTGTCGAGCTGTTACCGACCACATTTACGCTTTCCGAAATGTCCAGTTGAAGATAGCGCCCATCGTATGCTGCACTTTTCCAAGTTGCCATAGCTTTCCCTCCTTAATCCAGAATGACGATGTTCAGCCCTTCGGACGCCGTTGGCATCGGGACAAACTTCGTTTTGCCCACGGTCAGCTCGCCGTCCACCGTGGTTTTCTTGGTCTGCGTTTCGTCCTTGTTCAGGGTAAAGATCACCTCATCGTTGTAATAACCGGCGAACTCCGTGTTCGTGATGACCGTCCGCTGAGACGATGCGCTGTTGGATACCTCGATGCCCCGCTTGTCGATCTTGACCTCCTGAGTGTAGATCTCGTTGGGAGCAGGCGTCCACTTTCGGGGGATCGCTCCTTCGGAGATCATGATGTCGGCGAGATAAATGGACGCATCCCGACAGTAGCAGTAAATACGCAGCGTGGGGTCAGTCACATCCGTGAGCGTTACGGAGTAATCCGTCCAGTCAAACGTCGTGGACTTATTGAACAGGTACTTGGTTTTGTTCCCGTTGTAGGTCACATAGAAATACCCGGACATGGTCGAGGTTTTCTTTGCCCGGACCGAGATCGTATAAGTGCCGGGAACCACCCCTCGGATGTACTGCGACAACGAGGAGTATGCGCCCAGCACAAAGCAGGAGTCGGAAATGGTGTTGTTTTGCGTATCTGTGGAGGCATCCGTTTTCACCGTACCGGAGTAGCTCCAATCATCCGTGATGCCGTTCAGCCCGGAAGAGTTCTGCACATAGTTGATGCCGCCGATGTACTGCTCCTGCATGGTGACGGACAGCCCGTCCACCGTGTGTTCCAGTTCCGAAACCCTGCTCTCGGAATTCAGTACACGTTCCTCCAGGACGCCCTGGTCGTTGGACACTGTTTCCACGGTTTCGGTGAGGGTCGCCACATAGCTGTTCAGCCCGTCGATGGTCTGTTGGAACTGTGCGTCCTTCTCGGTCAGAATGGAAATGGTGGTGCGGATCGTTTCAATGTCGTTCTGCACCACCCATTCATTTCCGTCCCATATCTTCGTTTCTGGCGGGGTCACGGAAGTATCCACCCAGAGCTGCCCCTCATAGGGGTTCTCCGGCGGCGTGTCCGAGGTGACCACATCGCAGAGACTGATAATCGTGAACTGTGCCGATGCGATCATCTCACCACCTCCTTAAAGTGCCACAACGACCATAAAGGTTGCCTTGGTATCCACATCGGCGCTGGACACCGACAGGGTCTTGCCGGTCTTGCTGCCGTTGGTTCCCCAAGAGGTATCGACTACACCATCCTTGTTGTACTTCGTCCAGGTGTAACTGCCGTTTCCGGCTGCGTCGACCTCGGAGCCCGCCTGGTAGCAGACGGCGGTCAGCACAGTCGTGCCCTGGCCGTTCTTGAACACATCGCCGCCCGTGGAGGTGACGATGATCTGCAACGGGTCGGAGTTGTCGATGAAGGTCGCCACATCGAAAAACTTCGTGTTATAAGAAGCGGATGCGGAATCCGTGTCCTGGGCACAGCATTTGAACACGGCGTAGCTATTTACCGCTGTTGCATAGACCGTGAGGGTATTGGTGGTCGTGCCGGTGTATTTGTCGGCGGTATCCGAGAGCTTGCGCCAGCCGATACCGAAGTCCGCATCATAGCCGGTGGAAGAAGTAGCGGTGACGGAAGCGTCCATGACCGCCCACTTGTAGCTGACCTTGGTGGTGTCCACCGTAGAGCCGCGCCACAGCTCGGCCTTGGCGGTCAGACTGGCGACCTCCTCGTTCTTGAACACATTTCCGTTGGGCGTGGTGACCAGCAGGTCTACGATGCCGGAGCCGTTGACCACACGGGAGAAGGAAATGGTCAGCGGATGGGTCAGCGACAGTCCGGTGCTTTCGTCTTTGTAGGTGATGACGCAACGGTAGTCGATACCGGGCAACTCCGCCATGACATTGGCCTTGACCGTGAGGATGTGGCTCTTGGCACCACTCAGTCCGTAGTTCGTACCTGCGGTAATGGCGGTGTTGCTGTCGCCCACATACCACTTGACCGAGGTAACATTGGCGGTGGCGATCTGGTCGGCGGTGGTGCCGATGACATACAGGCTGGGCGTCAGAACGAGGTTCTTCGTTTTCCAGTCGGGGGTGTAACTGCCGTTGTCGGGGTTATACATCTGAGTCTTGGCGAGGTTCGAGCCGATGTACCCCGTCAGTGTCAGTGCGTCATTGTAGTCGATGATGGTAAACTGACCTTGTGCTTTGCTCATGTGAGAAGCCTCCTTTGAAGTTGTTGTATTTGAACCGGACACTGTGCCGGTTCCTGTTGTGGGTTCTGCGGTTGCCATAATGAATTCCTCCGCTATAACAGGCTTTGCCTGGTCGTGGTGTCGATGAGGTCACAATAAAAAGTGGCGCGGACTTTGACATCCGCACCGGTGATGACCACGGACTTTGCGCCGCCGAAATGCTGCTCGTTCCAGACCTTGTCCGCTTCCGTATCCTCAGACACCCTTGTCCAGACAAACTGGTTGGCATCCAGCGTGTCGGTGATGTCCTCGTCCCAGGAGTACACCTTGGCGGAAAGCAGCGTTTTTACATTGCCGTTCTTGAAGATGTTCCCGTTGGACGAGATGATGACGAGCCGGAGCATTTTCTGCTCCTCAATGGTGGTAATGCGGTCGCTGACCTCGGTGACCTCTTTGCTGGTGGCATACGCACGGAGTACCACTTCGCCGCTCTCCAAATCCCACCATGACGAGCCGTCCTGCGACTGGATGACACCGGCCTTGATGATGTTCGCCACCAGTGAGCCGGAGGTGATGAAGTCTGCGACGATCTGACCGTCTGCCGTGATGGCGGTTTCGTAGGGGCCGTTGTAGCCATTATGGGAAAAGCCTAAGCCGCCCACATTCCACCGCCAGACATTCACGGCTTCGTCAATGGAGGGAGCGTCCAGAATGAGCAGCTCGTAGGGTTGTCCGTTCTCTTCGCCGGTGTGGATAACCACATAGCCGCCGCTCTGGCCGGTGATAAGCCCGGTGGCCTTGCCGATGGCGGTCTGGAGCAGCTTTGGAAAGCGCCCCACCGTGGATTCCACCTTATCAACCGTTGATTGCACCTCGGAAATGGTGGTGATCATACTGGACTTGCTCTGACCGAGGGAAATGCTCACATACCGTTCGGCAAGTGTGTCGTACACGGTTTCAATGACCATAGCCGACACGCTCACACCAAGCAGTGAATGCCGAATGGTGACGGTATCACAGAGATTGACCCGCTCCAGGAGTGCCGAATACTCCGGCTGTTTCCAGAGCGGCTCAAAGGACACCTTCACCGTGGGGATGGTCGCTCCCAGCGGATTGGCTTTGATGTAGCTGTTGGCTTTCGCTCGGAGGGCATCCTCGGTCACAACTCCGTCAAATTGGTCGGAGAAATCCATGATGAGCGTTTTTGCCCGGACGATCTCCGAGGTCACAATGGGGAGCGTTACCTCCGGCAGCGTGACCACCGTTTCGATGTCCGATCCTTCCGGGGTGTACACGGCATACGGGAGCAGTGCGGTATATACACCGCTGTTGTCCTCGTCCTGCTCCAGGGCGGTGAGGTTCTTGCCGTATTCAATGATTACGCCGGTCTTCTGCCCACGGTGCGAATGGAACTTCACCGTGAAGTTGTCCCATTCAAACTCGCCGTGCCATTTGGAGAGCATTGAGCCTTCCGTACCTCCGAGGCAGGCACGGACGCTTTTCGGCTGCGTGACGGAAAACGCCTTTGCATCCGAGTAGTCCGTCCAGCCCGTGAAGCGTGTATCTCCTGCAAGTAGCTGCGAGAGAATGCGCTGAGGAGAGCGGCTCTCGGTCGAAAACGGCAGCACCGGCACATTGGCAAGGTCATACGAAATATGCTGACCGTAGATGGTGACGATGCCGTTTAAGGGCTTCGTGATGCGATAAATGCGGAACGCCTGGTCGGCGGCGGTGTCATTGGGCTTTGCCTTGATGATGCACTCCTTGGTGATTAGCCCGTAGTGCTGACCGCTGACAGGGTATTTGAGCAGACACTCGAACACACCGTTGCGCTCCTCGGTGATTTCGCAGGAAATGGTATCCGTCAGCGCACCGTGGCCGAATGAACTGAAGTCCGTGGCGTTTGCAGCGTAGAGTACAGGAATCATAGACAGCACCACCTCGGAATGACCTCGATCCTCGTCACATTGCCGGTGCAGTTGATGGTGCAAACACCCGGCTTGAAAACCGGATATTCCGCACCTTTGACGGTGTCATTTTTGAGGACGGTGCCTTTGAAGCAGTTCATCAGCTCACTGTCGATCTCGATGTACTCATCCAGATTGGAAATCATCATACCTCGACCTTGGGGCTGTATCATTATTACCACCGTACCGCTGCCATAGAGCTTAATATACGGTCGACTCTCAAAAGCAGTGGGATTTGTAATCGTCAGTACAGAAGCGTCAGCCGACACCGTCTGCTGTCCCGCAAAACTGTATTTGTAGGGCTTGCAGTTGAAGGTAACCGTAAAACTTCCGACCTTGTTCAGCTGCTCCTCAATGTCCAGACTGCCGGAAATGACGCCGTAGCGGAAATACTCCGCATCGTAAGAGTCGGTGATTTCGTGGTATCTGTCCGGCTCGGAATAAAGCCAGCCCTTAATGTCCCGCAGGACAGCGGCAAGTGCGGCTATATTCTTCCGAGCGAGGAACACCGTGTAAGTAACCTTGATGTTTGCAAAGCGGCGGTTCGGATTGATGATGTCACCGCTCCTGCCGGGAATGGAAATGAACTCCGCATCGTATTCCGGTGCGGAGAACACATCCTTTTTCTCGATGTGCAGGCCGAAATCAGCGGAACTGCGGCCGTTGTAGGTAAAATAGGTCATGCGAATACCACTCCTTTCCGCTGGGCGAACTGGTTCGCCGTTTCCATGACTTCGGAGGTGAGCTGACGGATATCCTCACTGCTGTAATTGTTGAAGTTCGTAATGTTCAGGGCAATGGTGAAAGCGGATGCCGCCTTTCCGACCACACCGTCCACGGCAGAGCGGATCGAGCCGTTCACGTCAAAGTCGGTGGGCAGAGCCGTCTGCATATCGTGAGCGAGGTCGCCCATGACGCCGTTGATGTCCTCCGCCATTCCTTCTGCGGCTTTGACCGCTTCATCACCGTTGTCGTCAATGGAGCCAGCCAGACCCTTGACCAGCATTTCACCGACCCATGCCATCTCCTTCGAGGGCGAATGGATACCAAAGAAATCGCAGATGCCGTCCCAGATGGAGGAGATCCACCCGGACACCTTGTCCCACAGCCACGAGGCAAGCTGGGTAATACCGCTCCACAGTCCCTTGACGATGTTGCCGCCGATCTCCACGATCTTATACATCAGAGAGCCGAAGGCTTTCACGATGCCCGCAATGATCTGCGGCACGGCCTTGACGATCTCCACGATGATGGTGGGCAGATTTTCAATCAGGGCGATGAACAACTGAACGCCTGCCATGATGATTTTATCGATGTTTCCGACCAGAGCATTGACGATGCCGGAGATAATTTGCGGGATCGCCTGTACGATGGTTGTAATGATCTGCGGCAGGGCTTGAATGAGAGAAATCAGCAGGTCGATGCCTGCCTGAATAATGAGCGGTATCGCATTCAGCACAGCATTGATAATGCCGTCAATGATTTTCGGGATGGCTTCCACGATTGCCATAATGATCTCCGGCAACGCAGCCACCAAGGATGTCAGAAGTTGAATGCCCGTTTCAATGATCTGCGGAATCGAATCCAGTAAGAAGGTAATGATGCCGTTGATGATCTCCGGCAGAGCGGCAATCAGAACAGGGATGGCATCCAGAAGTCCCTGCGCCAGTCCGGTGATCAGCTGCAGTGCTGCATCCAAGAGCATCGGCAGGCTGTCCACCAGCCCTTGCACGATGGTGACGATAGCCTGCACTGCTGCCGGGATGAGCGTAGGCAGTGCATCCGCAATGCCGGTCACCAGCGTGGACACCAGCTGAACCGCAGCCTCAATAAGCAGGGGCAGATTCTCAATCAGCGTGTTCACGATGGTCATGAGCGCGGACACCGCCGCCGGGATAAGCTGCGGAAGTAAAGACAGAAGCGTTTCCAGCA
>OIDD01000970.1_pt1 | contig 13365 bp, 9 predicted proteins | sample 1606751 | NCBI WGS metagenome assembly OIDD01 (sample SAMEA3882544, study PRJEB24775) | human gut metagenome | biome: human-associated habitat; feature: intestine environment; material: feces | place: Netherlands | collected 2009/2010
GAAACAAACGGTGAAAATGGAATTACTGCCAGCGGTACGGTTAGCAGTGTCATAAATCCGGTCGCCACAAAGCTACGACGATAACGCGTATTCCCCGCGCCCTGCTGCGGATAAAAAACATCCGTGCCCCGAATCGCACCGTAGGTATTGCTGATATTCACCAGACCTGTAATCACCGCCGTCAGAATAATTCCCGGAGACAAAGCACCTCCACTGCCGAGCGGGAACCACTGCCAGTGCAACTCACCGGAGAGCGAGTGCGAAGAAGGAAAGCAAAAGTACCACAACAACCAGCCGGTTATGGTGCCGACCAGCAGGCCATAACGGGCAAAACGTTGCGGCAGGAAGATAATCATCCCCAGTACCAGGCACATCACCGCCACCGAGAGCGCGAACGGCGGTAACTGAATTTTAAAATTTGGGTCGGCTATGCCAAACGGCAGCCCGAGCATACCTTTGAAAAAGATAGTGGTCACCTGCGCGCCCAGCATCAACATAAACAAGACCATCACCGACGGCGTAAATAACCGTGCCAGGCGATGGCCTAATCCGCTAAAACCAATCAACATCGTCAGCACGCCGGAGAGCGCAATCCCCACCGCCAGGCTGGTAGCGATATCGTTGATCGGTGTCCCGCGCGATGCTTCGCCAAGGGTGATAGTAAGGATGGTTCCCCACCACAGGCCACCCGGCCCTTCCATAATAGCGCGACGATGACCGCAGAACGCCTGAGCGAAGCAGGCCAGTGCGGTAGCAAGAAAAGCATATTGCGTGAGCGTAAGCAGGCTACTTTGCGGCAACTGAAAAGCAGAAAGTAGCGTAGGAGGAACCACAACCGTGTTGCAAAAAATAAAGAAAAACCACTGAAATCCTGATAACAGGCTTTCGCGGCTCACTGCAAAATTGAACATAAACACACCTTAACCGGAGAATGCCCGCCGCAAGGACGGGCATTGCAGGGGCCAGATTACTGCTGATGTTTAAGGATAAATTGACCTTTCGGCGCAACAGGGAAGCCCTGTTCAATGTCGTAAATCACATCACCACGTAAGATGGTTTTCGTGATACGCGCGCCAATGGTACGGCCAACATACGGGCTGACTTTGTGGCGATATTCCAGATCGTCATTGGTAAGAACATAGCTGCTATTCGGCTGAATGAAGACGAAGTCGGCATCTTTTCCTGGGGCGATACGGCCTTTTTGCTGCAGACCGAAAATATCTGCTGCGTTAGTCGCCATTAATTTGCCGAACATTGGCAGAGACATTCCGCGTTTCTGTACCGCTTCATCGAACATCACGTCCATACAGTTTTGCAGACCGGCAATACCGCCCCATGCTTCCATGATGTTGCCGGCTTTCATTTCCGGAGGGCATGGTGAGTGGTCGGAAACCAGGCAGTCGATTTCACCGTTAAACAGTTTTTCCCACATGCCTTTCTGGTTTTCCAGATCGCGGATCGGCGGTGAACACTTCGCCAGAGTGCCGATTTCTTCGAACTGATCGGTATCCAGTACAAAGTAATGCGGGCAGGATTCACAAGTAACGTCCTGACCTTCCTGACGTGCACGAGTCACTTCTTCAACGCCTTCCGGGCTGCTGATATGGCAAACGTGCAGACGGCAACCGGCAACTTTCGCCAGATACAGCACGCGGCGAATCGCTTCCACTTCGGTAAATACCGGACGCGAAGCCACATAGTCATGGGCAGTTACGCGACCTTCACGTTTCGCTTCTTCGCCCAGTGCGTCACAGATCAGCGCGTTTTCGCAGTGCACCAGCACCGGCTGCCCCAGTTCGCCCAGCTTCTGCGCACCTTTGAAGAACTGCCAGTCGTTTACATCACGGAAGTCGTTGTCGATACCGCGATCGCCACAGGTCGCAACGAAGCATTTGAAGCCGACAACGCCCACTTCATCCAGCTCATGCAGACGGTCGATGTTGTAAGACACCAGGCCACCGAGTTGTGCCGCATCGATAGTCAGCTTGCCTTTAGCGGCATCGAACTTCAGTTCAATTGAAGCGCGGTCAACCGTTGCAGGCAGCTGGTTGAGCGGCATTTCGATCATGGTGGTGATACCACCTTTTGCCGCTGCGCGAGTACCGGTTTCATAACCTTCCCAGTGGCTACGACCCGGTTCAGAAATATGGGTGTGCGCATCAACCATGCCCGGCGAAACCACCAGACCAGACGCATCCATAACTTCTTTTGCATCGCCCAGATCCTGACCGATAGCAGCAATTTTCCCGCCTTTAACGGCGATATCTACAACGCGAGCTTCGTTTTCTAAAATAACGGTGCCGTTTTTAATGATTAAATCAAAAGACATAACAAACTCCTTGTAAAATACAGATTGGTTTTTAACTCAATGTTCAATATCGGGATTAATTAACCTATGGTTTTTTGCTCTCCTGTTTTTTCTGCTGTTGTACGTTTCTTTAATAAGGCGTAGGCCGCAAAGGCGACGATGACGCCGACAAACCATGAAACACGCGATAACGGTTCCATAAAGGGAATAAACTTACCGCCAAGAGATAAAATAACGGCCACCAGAGTTACTGAAAACGCGGTGAGGTTAAAACCGTTATCGTAATATTTATAATCGCCAGGTGCGGTGTACAGTTCATCAAGATTAATTTGCCCACGCATCACCACAAAATAATGTGCCATCATGACACCAATTACCGGACCCAGCATTCCGCCGATGATATCGAGGAACAGATAAATACTGTCCTGATTTTCCATTAATTTCCACGGGCAGATCAGCAGGCTGATAATACTGGCAATCAGTACGCCGTTTTTATAGGTCAGTTTTGTCGGTGCAATGGCAGCAATCTGATAACCGGCCGGAATAATATTACCGGTGGCGTTAGTGGAAATAGTCGTCATCAGAATAACCAGTACCGCAAAGAACGAGGCAAACAGGCTGTCCCAACGCTGAACAATATCCAGCACGTTCCAGGTGTCAGCGCCGTAGTGAATACTGGCTCCGGCAATAATACATACCCCAGCGACCGCAAACAGAATATAGGCCACAACTAAACCCAGCGTTTGCCCCAGCGCTTGCTCACGAAACGAGTGGGCGTTTTGCGTAAAGTCGGATGCGCTCACCGCCGGTGCCGCCCAGACCGCAACTACCGCGTTAATCACCACCAGGAACAAGAATCCACTGTTTTCTGCTTTCTGAATACCGCTCGGAATGTAGTCAAAGATTGGACCGATCCCGACCAGTGAAATCGCCCAAATCGCCATGCCGCCGAAAACGATATAGATGCACGGGTTAAGAATGGCAGTGAATTTATTTAAAACTTTGCCACCGCCAAAACCAATACCAACGTTAACCAGCCAGAAGAGTAAGAAAGTAATTAAGCCCGGTAGCGAAAGGCCTAACAAGGTAAAATCACCACCGAGAGTTAAAAATCCCGGCCAGATTTTGCCAATCAGGATCAAGCAGGCCAGTGATCCGGCGTAACATTGCAGGCCAAACCACATAATGGCAGCAATACCACCTCTTAATAATCCGGGAAACAGTGCGCCACGTACGCCGTAAGAAGCACGCAGGATCATGGCAAACGGTACGCCGTATTTACTGCCCGCAGCACCGTTTAATACCATTACCGCGGCAATGAAAAAGGCGCTGAGGATAATTGCCAGCATAATACTAAAGGTAGACAAGCCGAGAATAAAAAAGCCGCCGACCATCACATAATTGGGAACGTTATGAACCGAACCCATCCATAAGGTAAAATAGTTAAATGTTTTCCAGGTCCGCTGGCTTTGCGTTTTCGGCAATAAATCTTCGCTATAGCCGCGTTGCTGGAATAGCTTTCTCTGATGTTCCATAAATCCCTCTTAATTTCACGTATCGAATAACGTTGTTTTAATCTAGCTATGAGGAACAAATAAAATAAAAAATATTATTTTTAATACTGAAGCAACATCTTTGGCTGCTTTCTTTTTTAATATTGATGGCCGATTCATTTTATGATATCGGCCATTTTTATTGCGGGTATCAGGCCAGTTTATGGTTAGCCATTAATTCCAGCGCCTGCACTAACGCAGAGTGATCCAACTGGCTGCCACCGTTTGCCGCACAGGTATTAAATAACTCCTGGCAGGTCGCAGTGTTTGGCAGGTTCAGCGCAAGTGCTTTCGCACTTTGCAGTGCCAGGTTGAGATCTTTCTGGTGCAGAGCGATTTTGAAGCCCGGATTAAAGGTGCGTTTAATCATACGCTCGCCATGAACTTCCAGAATACGTGAGGAAGCAAAGCCGCCCATCAGCGCCTGGCGCACACGTACCGGGTCCGCACCGGCTTTTGAAGCAAATAGCAGGGCTTCAGAAACCGCTTCAATATTGAGCGCCACAATAATCTGATTTGCCACTTTGCAGGTTTGACCGTCGCCGTTACCGCCCACGAGGGTGATATTTTTACCGAGCAGTTCAAACAGCGGTTTAACACGTTCAAATACCGCTTCATCACCGCCAACCATAATCGACAACGTCCCTTCACGCGCACCGATTTCACCGCCGGAGACTGGCGCATCGAGATAATCGCCGCCCAGTTCATTCACCTGACGAGCGAAACGCTTAGTTTCAATCGGGGAAATGGAGCTCATATCAACAATGGTTTTGCCCTTCAGCGAGGCTTTGGTACAACCATTTTCACCGAACAGAACTTCTTCAACCTGAGGTGTGTCCGGCACCATAATAAAAATGATGTCCGATGCTTCCGTTACCTGGCGAGCAGTTTCAACACTGACGGCACCCAGTGACAGTAATTCATCAGCAACCGGTCCAATGGTCGTGACATGTAATTGATGACCGGCACGCGCCAGATTAATGGCCATCGGTGTACCCATAATGCCTAAGCCAATAAATCCCAGTTTCATAATTAACCTCTTTTAAATTTCGCTTTTCCTGAATTCAGACAACACGATCCCCTGCCAACTTAGCGGCCTAAAAAAGCATTGTCTGAATAGCGTTACGTTTTAACGGTACGGATCCATCCAGCGTAAACCGGCTTCCGTGGTGGTTTGGGGTTTATATTCACACCCAACCCAACCGTTGTAGTCAGAATTTTCGATTACCTTAAAGAGATAATCATAATTAATTTCTCCGGTTCCCGGTTCGCCGCGATGCGGATTATCGGCAATTTGCAGGTGACCAATTTTATCAGCCCACTGAGTCATGGTGTTGGTTAATTCACCTTCCATCCGCTGCATGTGATAAATGTCATACTGAATTTTCAAATTGCAGCAACCAACATCATCAATCAATTTCAGCGCCTGCCGAGTTCCGGTGAGATGGAAACCAGGAATATCAAAATGGTTAATAGGTTCAATCAGTAATAAAATATCTTCTTTCATCAGCATATTCGCGGCATAACGCAGGTTTTCTACAAGCGTTGCGTGAATCTGTTCACTGCTGAAACCAGCCGGCGTTTTACCGACCAGACAGTTAATTTTTTTATTACCCAGCGCACGGGCATAACGAATCGCTGCTGCTACGCCATCCCGAAACTCTTCTTCACGGCCAGGAATACAGGCAATACCGCGCTCCCCCGCCGCCCAGTCACCCGCCGGTAAATTGTGCAGCGTATGTTCGAGTTTATTACTCGCCAGCACCTGTTTTAATTCTTCAATGTCGTAGTCATAAGGAAACATAAATTCAACGCCGCGAAAACCACACTGCGCAGCTTTCTCAAAACGGGCGAGAAAATCATATTCTCCAAATAACATCGATAAATTAGCAGAGAAACGTAACATTATTTATCTCCCTTATTCATAGTGCATGAAGCAGGTTTCAGTCGGTGCGTCCGCTGCGTTATCGGCGATATCTTCAAATTCCATGACGTTATCCAGTTCGCTGCCCATCGAAATATTGGTCACACGCTCGAGAATAACTTCCACGACTACCGGTACCCGATATTGCGCCATTAAGGCTTTCGCCTGTTCAAAGGCTGGCGCAATATCTTCCGGTTTGAAGACGCGAATCGCTTTACAACCTAAACCTTCCGCTACTTTTACGTGGTCAACACCGTAGCCATTCACTTCACTGGAGTTGATATTCTCGAAAGCGAGTTGCACGCAGTAGTCCATATCAAACGCGCGCTGCGACTGGCGAATCAGCCCCAGATAAGCGTTATTGACCAGTACATGGATGTACGGAATGTTGAACTGTGCGCCAACGGCCAATTCTTCAATCAGGAACTGGAAGTCGAAGTCACCGGAAATCGCCACCACTTTGCGCTCTGGATCAGCGGCACAAACCCCCAGCGCCGCCGGAATGGTCCAGCCCAGCGGGCCTGCCTGCCCACAGTTGATCCAGTGGCGGTCTTTAAAGACATGCAGCATTTGCGCAGCGGCAATTTGCGACAGACCAATGGTGGTGACATAGCAAACATCGCGACCAAAGGCTTTGTTCATCTCTTCATACACGCGCTGCGGTTTCACCGGCACGTTGTCGAAATGGGTTTTGCGCAGCAAAGTGCGTTTGCGCTGCTGGCAGTCGGCGACCCATTCTTTACGACACGGCAGACGACCCGCTTTTTGCATCTCCTGCGCCACTTCAACCAGCAGTGTCAGCGCCGCTTTAGCATCAGAGACAATGCCGAGATCCGGACACAGCAGGCGACCAATTTGCGTCGGCTCAATATCGATATGAACGATTTTGCGCCCTTCGGTGTATTTCTCTACCGAACCGGTATGACGGTTAGCAAAACGGTTACCGATACCAAACACCATGTCGGACGCCAGCAACGTTGCGTTACCGTAACGATGCGCGGTTTGCAGACCCACCATCCCGGCCATCAGTTCATGATCGTCCGGGATACAGCCCCAGCCCATCAGCGTTGGGATCACCGGAACGCTGGTCAGTTCAGCAAACTGTTGTAACAGTGCAGCTGCGTCAGCATTAATTACCCCGCCCCCGGCAACAATCACCGGACGTTCGGCCTGGATTAACATTTCTACAGCTTTTTCGATCTGCATACGGCTGGCAGCAGGTTTGTAGACCGGCAGCGGTTCGTACATATCAGGATCAAACTCGATTTCCGCAACCTGAACGTCGAACGGTAAATCCACCAGTACCGGACCCGGACGACCAGAACGCATCAGGTGAAATGCCTGTTGCAACACACGAGGCACCAGCGCCGCTTCACGTACTGTAACCGCCATTTTACTTACCGGCTTGGCGATAGCTTCGATATCAACAGCCTGGAAATCTTCTTTATGCAGACGGGCGCGCGGAGCCTGGCCAGTAATACACAGAATAGGAATGGAATCAGCAGAAGCAGAATAGAGCGCGGTGATCATGTCCGTGCCCGCAGGACCGGAAGTCCCCAGACATACGCCGATATTCCCTGCCGTTGCGCGGGTATAACCTTCCGCCATGTGCGAAGCACCTTCCACATGACGCGCCAGAATGTGACGAATACCGCCGTGCTTACGCATCGCTGAGTAGAACGGATTGATTGCAGCTCCCGGAACGCCGAAGGCGGTGGTGATACCTTCTTTCTCCAGCACATACATTGCCGCGTCAACGGCTCTCATTTTTGCCATTTTATTCCTACCTCTATTAATTGGAAAAATTTTCCAACTTTCAAATTTTGTCAAAAAAACCCGCTCCGCAGAGCGGGATGCGACAGACACTATGGATGTGCTTTCAGTCCCAACGCCGTGCTGATATCGCGGGCGGTGTCTCTGACCAGCTCACCCTGACTGACAAAACGATCTTCTGTCAGTCTTGATGAAGGCCCGGAGATGGAGATAGCGGCAACAACGCTACCGACATCATCGTAAATTGCTGAAGCTATGCAATTCAGACCTACAACATGCTCTTCTTTATCTACGGTATAGCCCAGTTCACGCGCTTGTTCCAGGTCCTTCAGCAAGGTGGGCATATCCACAAGCGTAGTTGGCGTAAACTGCTGCAAACCGGTTTGCAGAATGATGCTCATCAACTCCTCTTCCGCCAGCGGATAAAGCAGCGCTTTGCCCGCACCGGAAGCATGCAGCGGCAGACGACTGCCCAGTGGCGCACACATCCTGACCATTGATTTACACTCTAACTGACCAATTAATACTGCTTCATTGCCGTTACGGATCGCGACATTGACCGTTTCGCCGGAAAGTAACATCAGGCGGCGCATAAACGGCCCGGCGACGGAGAGGACATCGCGGTTATGGATGTACGCCGCACCGACGTTAAAGACACCTAATCCTATATGCCACCAGCCTAATTGACTGTCCTGATAGACAAAATCCGCTGCCTGTAAAACCTTCAGCAAGCGAAAGGTCGTGGAGAGCGGCAAATCCAGATTGAGAGAAATATCGCTAACCGACGAACTTCCCCCACTTTTTTCCAGATATTGCAGAATCGCAATTCCCCGCTCTAACGCCTGTGCGCCCTTCTGTGCCACAGGCTCCGCCTGTCCTGGCCTGCCGCGCCGTCTAACTTCCGTCATACCTACGTTAACTCCGACCTACAAGTGAGCATAAACAATGAACAATTAGTTTATCTTATGCAAGTCGGTTGCAGGCGTCACGCAAAACAGAGTTCCTGTTCAGGAATACTTTCAACATCACAGTTGTCACTGCCGCCGCGATCGATGGTCAGAAAATCGGTGACGCGCTGCCAGGCGAAAAGTGGGTGATGCCAGACGTTACGATGGTAATTCACTCCCTGTTCGCCGTTGGTGATAAACGCCCGCAGCGTTGACAGGTCTGGTTTGTCGTCGCCTAACGCCACGACCACCACAAACACTTCACCTTTCATCGGGATAAAGGCCTGAGTGCCCAGCGGATGACGTTCGAGTTCGTAAATGGTCAGCGGCAGATTCGCCGGTTGCGCGCGGTTAATGCTGATAAGCGTACGGTCTTGCTCAAGAATCTCAACCAGCGCCAAATCGTGGTAACGCTCCACCAGGCCATTGTTAATATGGAAAAAATCCCGTTGCTGAGTTTTGATTACGTCGCCATAAGCACTAAAGGCTTCCTGACTTAACGGTAATACCTGAAGTTTCATCTTTTTGTCCTTGTAACATAATTCCGTTCAACCATCGCCGACCGGTCAGCTTGGTTTCAATAACAGGCAATCTAAAACCTTAAGAGAACAACATCAATACAAAAGTTGGAATATTTTTCCAAAACTAGATTTAGTCCACAAATTGAACAGGGTTATCATGTAAAAATACTGATAAATCAGAGGATAAGAAAATCACGCAACTTGCGGATTTAAAAGGGGATACCTGAAGATGTTCGATCCAGAAACCTTGCGGACTTTCATTGCGGTTGCTGAAACAGGAAGTTTTTCAAAAGCGGCAGAACGATTATGTAAAACCACGGCGACGATCAGTTATCGCATTAAACTTCTGGAAGAGAATACCGGAGTAGCGCTGTTTTTCCGCACGACTCGCAGCGTGACGTTGACAGCGGCTGGCGAGCATCTACTTTCCCAGGCCAGAGACTGGCTGAGCTGGCTGGAAAGTATGCCAAGCGAGCTGCAACAGGTGAATGATGGCGTGGAACGCCAGGTGAATATTGTCATCAACAACCTGCTCTACCACCCCCAGGCCGTCGCCCAGTTGCTGGCGTGGCTGAATGAACGTTACCCCTTTACCCAGTTTCACATCTCCCGACAAATCTATATGGGCGTCTGGGATTCGCTATTATACGAAGGTTTTTCACTGGCTATCGGCGTCACGGGAACCGAGGCGCTGGCAAATACCTTTAGTCTTGATCCCTTAGGATCGGTGCAATGGCGCTTTGTCATGGCGGCGGATCATCCGCTGGCGAACGTTGAAGAGCCGCTAACAGAAGCGCAGTTGCGGCGCTTTCCGGCGGTCAATATTGAAGACAGCGCCCGCACCTTAACCAAACGCGTCGCCTGGCGATTGCCTGGGCAAAAAGAGATTATTGTTCCTGATATGGAAACGAAAATCGCCGCCCATCTTGCGGGCGTTGGCATTGGTTTTTTGCCAAAATCGCTTTGCCAGTCAATGATCGATAATCAACAACTAGTTAGCCGGGTAATCCCAACGATGCGCCCTCCTTCGCCATTGAGTCTGGCATGGCGCAAATTTGGCAGCGGCAAAGCGGTAGAAGATATTGTGACCTTGTTTACCCAGCGCAGGCCGGAAATCAGCGGATTTTTAGAAATTTTCGGCAACCCACGCAGTTAAAAATCAAGTTTCCTTGCGCGTTGGCGCGTAAAATAGCGCGCAAGCTGATTTGAGGTTCACTTTTAACTATGCAAGAGAGACACACGGAACAGGACTATCGTGCCCTGCTGATTGCTGATACGCCCATTATTGATGTTCGCGCCCCTATCGAGTTTGAGCAAGGCGCAATGCCCGACGCTATCAATCTGCCGTTAATGAATAACGATGAACGCGCCGCCGTTGGCACCTGTTATAAACAGCAAGGGTCAGACGCGGCGCTGGCGCTGGGTCATAAACTGGTGGCGGGTGAAATTCGTCAGCAGCGTATGGACGCCTGGCGGGCAGCGTGCCTGCAAAATCCGCAAGGTATTCTCTGCTGCGCCCGTGGCGGTCAGCGCTCACATATTGTGCAAAGCTGGTTGCATGCAGCGGGGATTGATTATCCGCTGGTGGAAGGCGGTTATAAGGCACTGCGCCAGACCACGATTCAGGCGACTATTGAACTGGCACAAAAACCGATAGTGCTGATTGGCGGTTGTACCGGCTGCGGCAAAACGCTGTTAGTGCAACAACAGCCGAACGGTGTTGATCTGGAAGGGCTGGCGCGTCATCGCGGTTCGGCGTTTGGTCGCACCTTACAACCACAACTTAGCCAGGCGAGTTTTGAAAACCTGCTGGCTGCCGAAATGCTAAAAACCGACGCCCGTCAGAATTTGCGCCTGTGGGTGCTGGAAGACGAAAGCCGGATGATCGGTTCGAATCACCTGCCGGAATGCCTGCGCGAGCGAATGACTCAGGCGGCGATTGCGGTGGTAGAAGATCCGTTTGAGATCCGTCTTGAGCGCCTGAACGAAGAGTATTTCTTGCGTATGCATCATGATTTTACCCACGCGTACGGCGACGAACAGGGCTGGCAGGAGTATTGCGAATACCTGCATCACGGACTTTCGGCGATCAAGCGTCGGCTGGGGCTACAGCGCTATAACGAACTGGCTGCAAGGCTGGATGCAGCGCTGACAACGCAACTCGCAACCGGTAGCACCGACGGTCATCTGGCCTGGCTGGTGCCGTTACTTAAAGAATATTACGACCCAATGTATCGCTATCAGCTTGAGAAAAAAGCGGAAAAAGTTGTCTTTCGCGGTGAGTGGGCGGAAGTGGCGGAATGGGTTAAGGCGCGGTAATGAGGGACGTATTTGTATTAGTCGCGACTTGATCTGACACATGGCCTTGAAAGGTTGAGAGTTACCGGTTTTGATATGAGTGTCGAATCCTTATCCAAAACAAGAGGTAACTCTCATGCTTCATACTGCCAATCCCGTCATCAAACACAAAGCCGGTTTGCTCAATCTGGCTGAAGAACTCAGCAACGTATCAAAAGCCTGTAAAATCATGGGCGTTTCGCGTGATACGTTTTATCGTTACCGCGAACTGGTCGCTGAAGGCGGTGTGGATGCGCAGATTAATCGTAGTCGCCGCGCTCCTAACCTTAAGAACCGTACCGATGAGGCAACTGAACAGGCTGTTGTTGATTACGCCGTCGCTTTCCCGACACATGGTCAGCACCGGGCCAGCAACGAGCTGCGTAAACAGGGGGTTTTATCTCCGACAGTGGTGTCCGTTCTGTCTGGTTACTCCATAACCTTGAGAATCTCAAAAGACGATACTGAACAAATTTTATCAGGTGACGTTCCGTAAAAAGTTGTATGGAGTTCTCGATGCAGTCGGCGCGACTATCAGTACCCCCGCTGAACCTTGGACTATCGGGCCGCCGTACTGGGGCATGTCACCCTGGCGTGCCGCTGGTTTTCCGCTAATGGTTTATTTCCTCTTTCTTTCCCGGCAAGAATTTATTTTAATCCGGAAGGATTATTTATTTTCAGATAGGGACTCACATTAAACACGTAACATTTTAATTAATGCATGGCTGAATATGTATTACACAATGTCAGATATCGTAAAAGACCAGTGCAATTCTATGTAAACTCTCTGACTGTTCATTTTATTTGTTGTTTCAGGGTCGGAACTCACCCTCAATAAACAACTGAATACGAGTAGATATTCATCGTCTGAGCTATATGGCTTTACACAATAGCCGACATGTCTTTTCTCAGTCAGGAATTTTACTTTTCCTCACTACGAAGTTGACGACTTCGATATGGGATAGACTCTTAATTCAAGCAATTACTCTGCACAAGCATCAGGCAATCCAGCTCCAATATTTGTTATAAAATAATGCGTAACATTAATTTCACCAACAAAAAAAAGGTTTACGCTATCCCCTTGCCCTGGTATTTTACCATATTTACACCCTTTTTTTGTATCTGGATCATTCTCTGATACGATTTTCGCCACTTGTTCCCTGGCCCTCACCGTCAATGTTTTCTTAAACCTCCCCCCATCATCGATTGTTAGGGAAAAATAAGAAAAAAAATAATCATCTTCTACATTTGTGGATATTGATATATCCACCGCTACGTGCGGAAAAAAACCTGGGAGCCATGTAAAAACTCCATCACTTTCTGGTATTGCCATATAGTTTATGTAATGCTTACTTACAAGAGATTCATCTTTGTGTAAATAAAGATAAGTAGTCACGCATAAAAAAACAACGATTATAATAGCAAAAATAAATATTACCATCTTTGAGATGTTACTTGAGATAGCCAGCATCTTGTAAAGCCTTTATCGTTTTTTTATGCTCTGGATTAATATAATCAATACATCTATTTGAGCAATCTTGTGTTAATGGACATGTCAACCCATGTTCATTTACAGCCAAGTCTTTTTTATTATCTTCAATCATCTCAGAATGGGATAACTTTACTTTTCTGCCGTACATACCGAACATATTTAACCCGTAATCTCTAATCTCTTTTTCATAACCCAGCCCTTTCGCTGATCGGCTAACACCAGCGTCATTTAATTTAGACACTCGACAAAATGCCATACAATGGAAAAATTGATCAGTCCCACCTAAATTTAATCTCTTCATATCATCATAAGTATCAGATAATATATCCCATGCTCTTTGATGGTTTAGTTGTTCTTTTTTTCGCATTAACGCTACATCTGCAGGACTTAACCCTAATGGATCAATACCATTCACCGGATTCAGCGGATACGCATACAGACTCCATCCCCCCTCCAGCCCTATCGGGTCCTGAGTGATATACCGCCCCTGCAACGGATCGTAGTACCGGT